>ENA-ORNB01000104-ORNB01000104.1-human-gut-metagenome-genome-assembly--contig:-NODE-104-length-101542-cov-17.786524_pt1 | contig 101542 bp, 94 predicted proteins | sample MGYA00242112_ERZ509016 | MGnify/ENA primary metagenome ERZ509016 (study PRJEB26280, sample SAMEA2338705) | human gut metagenome | biome: human gut; feature: human-associated habitat; material...
CGCCGGTACTCGGCGTAGGTTTTCTTCTTTTCCTCCAGCAGTTTGGCATACTCAGCTTGCAAGTCCTTAACCTTGGGCAACTTCTTCACACCCATCTCGTCAAAGGCATTTTTGGCTGCCTGATGGAGCAGGATTTCCTGCTCATGTTCCTCGCTGAATTTCTTGGAGTAACCAGCTTTCCGGTAGGCTACATAGGTCTCGCGGGTCTTGGCATAGTTGATGATATGAGTTCGCAGGACGGCGATCTCCGCTATGCGTTTCTCCGCCGCCTTGATCTGCGCCGACAGCTCGTTGTGGTGGGCGCTGGCCGCCGCTGCTTTTTCCGCCAGTTCAGAATACTCCAGCAGATTGTGCTCGGTCAGAAAATTCATGGTCTGGGCCATCTGCTTCAGGTTAAACACCTTCGCCCAGCGGGCGTACCCAGCGCCTTTCCCGGCCTGTAATTTTGCCTGAATATCCACCAGCAGATTGACTTTCGGCGGCTCTGCCTGCGGGGTGGTTTTCCTGCGGGGCGTGTGCTCCTTCTGGCCGGAGAGGACAGCCAGCAGATCGTCCATCGTGTAGCCGTCCCCAAGCCGGTCGAAGCGGACATTGTTGCCCCAGCCCTCCGCCCCGATGGAAATGGTTTTGCCGCGCCGGTGGACAGTGAAGCCGTCCTGTTCCAGCAGGCGCAGCAGTTCCTCCACGCTGGCCGGTTTTTGTGCCAGCGCCCGGTCGATGCCCTGGCGAAGCAGCTCCTTGTGGGAGAGCTTCGCCTCGTCGCCCAGCCATTTGTTGTAGCTCTTCCCATGCGGTTTCGGGTCCTCCACAATGGACAGGCCGTTCTCGATACAGATGGTGTCGCTCAGGCGGCGGACGGCTTTGGTGCTGCCCCAGAAGTTGCGGAACTTCCGGTCGCAGTCCAGGTTGACCGCCGACCAGATGATGTGATTATGGATGTGCGATTTGTCGATGTGAGTGCAGACCACAAAGGCGTGTCTGCCTTTGGTGAACAGTTTGGCAAATTCCACGCCCAGGCGGTTGGCTTCCTCCGGGGTGATCTCGCCGGGCTTGAACGACTGGCGCACATGGTAGGCGATCACATCGTCCGCACCGCGCACCCGCCCGGTGGCGGCGATGTACTGGCGCTTTGCCAGCAGAAATTCCGCGTCGGCAGTCCGGCTGTCGCAGCCATAGCCGGTAATGAGCCTGCCGTTGTCGGTCTTTTGCGGATTTTCCACATAGTCGATGATGTCGCTGACGGCTTTGCTCTCGGTGCGGCCTTTGCCAATATGCAGCGGCATGATGCGGGTGGTGGCCATAAAGGGTCCCTCCTTCCAAAAAGAAAAGGACAGCCGTGTGAGCTGTCCTTTGGTCAATCCGATTTTTCCATATCCTGTTGTGTTTTTAGGGATTCGATCCGCTTGCTGTCCACAAAATGGGTCGCGTACCATCTTTCAATTTCCGGGCTGCCGCTTTTGCTGAACCGCAGTGGGATCACGGGCCTGTGTCCCTGTCCATTTTTCTTCTTTACGCCCCAGCGCTTGTAATAGCAGAAGGACGGCTTTAAGCCGGTTTTCTGCGCATAGACCCGCATCTGGTGCATGATGAACGAGAGCTTGCGCAGATTGACGGTGCAGACCCGTTCCAGATAATCAACCCGCCCGAACCGCCAGTCCTCATATTTCTGTTTTGGCAGGACGCCGATTTCCATCAGCACATCCACCGGGGCCGCATAGCCCCTCCGCTGGCATTGATGATAGACCGCTGAATGTACTTTCCCAATCAGTTCTTTTTCAGTCATGGCCGTTTTCTTTCTTTTCATGCCAGTTTTTCAGGACAGCCTCCACCTGTGCGATCAGCTGCTCCTTGTCCGGCATATAGAGGACATAGCGGGATGCAAAAATGTTGTTGGACAAGCCGCCCAAAGCGTATTCCGCTGCCACGCTGTCCTTGTCGGTGCAGAGGATGATGCCGATGGGCGGGTTATCGTCCGGGTCGTTGACCTCGGCAGCGTAATAATTCAGGTACATATTCAGCTGGCCTGCGGCTTCCGGCGTCAGCTTTGTGGTTTTCAGTTCGATCAGCACATAAGCCCGCAGGATTTTGTTGTAGAATACCATATCCACATAGTAGTGGGTGTTGTTCAGGGTCACGCGCTGCTGGGTCCCCACAAACATAAAGCCCCGTCCAAGTTCCAGCAAAAATTTTTCAATCTGCGCCACCAGGGCTTTTTCCAAATCGCTTTCCAGCATGGGCTTGTTTTCCGGCACACCCAAAAACTCAAACACATAAGGGTCGCGGATAATATCGGCGGGCTGGCTGATCTCGATCCCTTTTTGCGCCAGGGAGAGGACTTTTTCCTTGTTGGCGTCCCCGCTGGACAGCAGCAGCCGTTCATACAGCGAGCTGTCGATCTGCCGTTTCAGTTCCCGGACAGACCAGCCCGAATTTACGGATTCTTTTTCATAAAAGCCGCGCTTGTTCTCATCGGAAATGCTTAAAAGCTCGCAGTAATGGGACCAGGACAATTTGCCAGACACTGTCTGGCATTTTTCATAAGCAAGATAAAACGCCCGCATATTTTGCAGATTGGACCGTGAAAAGCCTTTCCCAAACTCCCGCGTCAGTTCTCTGGAAAGCTCCCGCAGCGTTTGTTTCCCGTAATCCGCACGGAGCTGATTCTGCTGCTCGTATTCCACAATGATCCGGCCAATGTTCCAATAAGTTGTCAGCAGCTGGGTGTTGACCTGCTGTGCAACGTTTTTTCTGGCGTTTTCCAGCAGCTCCCGAATTTCCAAAATGATGGAGCTGTTCGGCGTTAATTGATTTTTCATACGTGCCCTCCTCATATCAAAACCTGTCCGCGTTCAGCGGCAGGATATATTTTCATTATGATCAGTATAGCCTATTTTCAGGAAAAAGTAAAATGCGAACAGCGGCATATTTTATCCATACACACTGTCCTGAATGGCAAATTTCAAATCCTGTACCTTACCCAGCAGCCAGATGGCGGCCAATGGCAGGCCGTAGGGGCTGATGAGGAACGCCAGCACCAGGGCGATGACGCCGTTCTGCCTGGGGCCGACGATGAGCATGAACACGCCCAAAAACGCAAACACCATGCTGACCAGCCCCAGCGCCAGGCCGGAGAGATACACAAGCCCGACGCACAGCCAGATGAACACAGTCAGCGCCAAAATCACCGGGGCCACCGCGATTTTCAGCAGCAGTTTCAGAATAAACAGCAATGCCCTCATTTGACTTCCTCCTCCCATTGTTCCCGCAGCTTTTGGCAGGACTGTTCCGCCAATTTTTCATCATCCTCCGTCACTTCCCGGCGGCCTTTGGTCAGCCGGATTTCCTCAGAGCTTCGGTAATCCGAAAGCAGGACTTCAAACAGTTCTTCCGGCGTCCGGCTGAGAATCCCATCCACACAATACCGGGAGTCCCCGTTCCATGTGACCCGGAGATAGCCGCGCCTGCATTTTACCACTTCTTCCTCCGGGTCGCTGTCCAGATAATCCCGAAAAATCTCCAACACCTTTTCAAAGGTTTTCATCATCCCTCAACTCCTTTGCGCCTCTTTCTTTTCTAACTACATTATCCTTCTGATATATCCAAAAGGCAAGGATACGGGCAAAAAGAAAAAGCGGAGGAAGGCGCGGCGAAAAGAACGCCGTTCCTCCCTCCGCAGGTGGGATAAATGTCCCTGTCAGGAAACTTTGGCAAGCCGGGCCAGTATCTCCCTTACCCCCGCCCACAGCTGTTCCTGCCGCTGGGATATATCCTCCAAATCAGCCTCGTAGATCCGCCCGGTTTCATGCGCCCGCTTTGCCAGCTGATTCAAGTTGTTGCTGGAATAGCGCATGAGAGAGATGAGTTCTTTCAGCTCCGGCAGATCCAGCCTTACCACATAGCCGTCCAGCGCCATCTTCCGCAGGTAGGCGCTTAAGTTTTTCGTCCCGAACTGCGCCATTTTCTGCCGGATCAAATCCATTTCTTCCGCAGAGACCCAAAACAGAACCGGCACATCCCGGCTGCGCTTCTGGCTGCTCATCGCTCCGGCTCCCGTTTCTTCGGGGAGGCTGGCTTCCGGGCGGGCGGCTCCTGCCTGAGCTTTTCCCGCACCGAGGTCCGGGGCTGCTGCGCCTTTCCGGCTTTGGCGCGGCCGCGCTGCTGTTCCTCCCGCACCAGGTCAATAAACCCGTCCAGCACAGCCGGATGGGTGTTCAGGGCATAGTCCCTGCGCACGGAATCCGAGTTGAAGTTGGGGACCGTTTTGGCCCATTCCTTGTTCCGGCGGGAATATCGCCCGTCCCAGTCCTGTAACTGGACGGTGTTGGCCAGGACGCAGGCCACGCGCTCCATGCCGTAGGTCTGAAGCACCACCTTTGCGGCGTCGGGTGCAAGATGCAGCCCGTCGAAATGCTCCCGCACCGCCGCTTCAATGGCTTCTTTGCACTGGAAGCTGATCCGGTTGGACGCCCGGTACTGTTCCAGCTCCCCATGCTCGCGGGCGTAATCAGCGGAGTGGGGGTAGACCGGCGCGGCGCGCAGTTCTGCCTGGGCCTTGCAGACTTCATCGGCCCGGTTCTCAATGCTGTCCCGGATCACGTCCATGTAACCGGTCTCCAGTTTTTCAAAATGGCGGTACACGTCCGCCAGGGGGGAAGGGGAATCCAGAAGAGCCTGAGCCTGCGCGCCGGTCAGCTCCAGTTCCTCCATCGCCATGACAATATCCTCCCGGACGGCGTACTCGTAGGCATGGTGCAGGAGCTCATCCGGGGGCTGGCCTTTCAGCCAGTCCCGGAATTTGTCCTGCTCGGCGGCCATTTTCTCATAAAGGGCCGTATTCAAATCATTGGGTGTCATTTTCATCGAACCTCCTCATGCTGTTTGGGTTTCTTTTCAGGGTTACGGGGCGGCACCGGGCGTTTCAGGCTGTCCAGCACCGATGGCCGCGCGCTCTTGTCGACCACGGTTTCCGGGGCAGAGCGCCCCTTGCCGTCCATGTTCAGCAGCGCATCCAGCTCCGCCAGCCGGGCGGATTTTTCCCGCAGCTCCTGTTCCTGGGGGAAGGGCTTGCCCACCTCCGCCTTGGCGGCGGCCTGCTGCCGGTAGAGATTGTCCAGCTGATTTTTCACCGCCTCCAGCCGCTGGGGCATCTGACTGAGCGCGTTGTCGATACGGGTGAGGTTTCCGCGCGGGTCTGTACCCAGGACCGCCCGGTGGGTCATTTCGCCTTTCAAAAGGAGCGTATATTCCTGTTTCCAGGCGGAAAACTCCACCGACATGGCAAAGCCCCGGTAGCTGCCGATTTGTACCGGATCGGAGCCTTTGACCTCCTTGCAGGCGTCCAAAAGGGCAGCGCCCGCATTTTCCTTATCCGTCAGCACATCGCCCCGCACCTCCATCCCCGCAAAGCCGTCCTCCGGGTGCGGGTGGGCCGCCAGAGTTTCCAGATCCGCCTCAAAGCCCCGGATATACCCTTTGTTGGCTTCAATCTCCTGGGGAAAGTATTGGAGCAGCTGATCCTCCAGCCGGAACTGCTTGCTCTGGTGGTCGGCCTTCATCAGCTTCAGCCTGGATACCTCCACGTCCAAATCCATGCGCTCCTTGATGCGGGGGTCCCCGGCGCACAGGGCCTTGATCTCAGCAAAGGACAGCGCGGTTTCGTCCACATCGTCGCAGGAACGCACCGGGGATTTGCTGGTCATGATTTGTGAAATAAACTTCTGTTTGTTTTCCACCGTCTGCCACAGGTAGGCGTCGAAAGTCCCCTCGGTCACATAACGGTACACATGGACCAGGGGATTCTGATTGCCCTGGCGTTCGATACGGCCTTTCCGTTGCTGTAAATCTCCGGGCCGCCAGGGGCAGTCTAGGTCATGGAGCGCCACCAGCCGGTCCTGCACGTTGGTTCCAGCGCCCATCTTGGCGGTGCTGCCCAGCAGGACCCGCACCTGCCCGGTGCGGACTTTGGAGAACAGGTCTTTCTTCTGCACCTCCGTTTTGGCTTCATGGATGAACGCAATCTGTTCCGCAGGCACACCTTTCGCAATGAGCTTTTGCCGGATGTCGTCATAAATCGTAAAGGCAGGCCCGGCCTCCGGCTCCGGTGCCGCTTCCTCCAAAGCGTGAAGCAACGGATTGTCCAGCTGTTTCGCCGCCTTTTTCGCCGAACCGGACTGCTGGGGCGTGGAAATATCGCAGAACACCAGCTGGGTCAGCTTATCCGCCTGTCCGTCCCGCCAGATCTGCATGATATTGTCCACGCACTGGTTGACTTTAGTCCCCGGCTCGTCCGGCAGCAGCTGGTTGACGATTCGCTGGTCCAGCCCCAGCTTGCGGCCATCCCCGGTGATCTTGAGCATATTGTCAACGGATGGGTCCACCGTGCCGCTGTGTACCAAAGACGCGCGCTCCGAAAGGGCCTTCACCATTTCCCGCTGGTGTTCCGTAGGCTGGGCCACGATGTTGTGGTACTCCACCTCCGGGGTGGGCAGGTTCAGCTGGTCGGCGGTCTTGATGTCCGCCACCTCTTTGAACAGGTTCATCAGCTCCGGCAGGTTGAAAAACTTGGAGAAACGGGTGCGCGCCCGGTAGCCGGTTCCCTCCGGGGCCAGTTCCAGCGAGGTGCAGGTCTCCCCAAACCGCGACGCCCAGCAGTCGAAGTGGGTCATGTTCAGCTCTTGCAGGCGATCGTACTGGAGATACCGCTGCATGGTGTAAAGCTCCGTCATACTGTTCGACACGGGGGTGCCGGTGGCAAAGATCACGCCCCGGCTGCCGGTCAGTTCATCCATATATCTACATTTCGCGAACATGTCGCTGGATTTCTGCGCGTCCGATGTGGATAAGCCCGCCACATTCCGCATTTTTGTGTATAAGAACAAATTTTTGTAATTGTGCGCCTCGTCCACGAACAGCCGGTCCACGCCCAGCTGCTCGAAGGTCACCACATCGTCCTTGCGGCCCTCGGCCTGCAATTTTTCCAGCCGGGCCTCCAGGGATTTGCGGGTGCGTTCCAGCTGCTTGACGGTAAACCGTTCGCCGCCGCTGGCCTGCACCTCGGCAATGCCCTCGGTAATCTCGTCGATCTGCTCATGGAGGAGCCGTTCCTGGCGCTCCATGCTGATGGGGATCTTCTCAAACTGCGAATACCCCATGATAACGGCGTCGTAGCCGCCGGTGGCGATGCGGGCGCAGAACTTTTTCCGGTTGTGCTTCTCAAAATCCTTTTTTGTTGTGACCAGGATATTGGCAGACGGGTACAGCCGCAAAAACTCCGAAGCCCACTGCTCGGTCAGGTGGTTGGGAACGACAAAGAGGCTCTTTTGGCACAGGCCCAGCCGTTTGGCCTCCATCGCGGCGGCCACCATCTCAAAGGTCTTGCCCGCGCCCACCTCATGGGCCAGCAGGGTGTTGCCGCCGTAGAGGATGTGGGCAATGGCTCCCAGCTGGTGCTCCCGCAGCTGAATGGCGGGATTCATGCCGCCGAAGGTGATGTGGCTGCCGTCATACTCGCGGGGGCGGGTGCTGTTCATTTCCTCGTTATATTGGCGGACCAGCGTTTGGCGGCGCTCCGGGTCTTTCCAAATCCAGTCCCGGAAAGCGTCCCGGATGGCCTGCTGCTTCTGGGCGGCCAGGGTGGTTTCTTTGGCGTTCAGCACCCGGCGTTCCCGGCCCTCCGCGTCCTCGATGGTGTCGTAGATTCGCACGTCCCGCAGGTTCAGGGAATCCTCCAGAATCTTGTAGGCGTTGGCGCGTCCAGTCCCGTAGGTGGTGTAAGCCGCCACGTCCCGCTGTCCCACAGCGTTTTTACCGGTAATCTGCCACTCGGCGGTGAAGGCGGAGTAGTGGACCTCAATGTTGCGCTGGAGGTAAAACGGGGTGTCAAAGGTTTCGTACATAAACTGCTGGATGTACTCCTTGCCGATCCAGGTCGCGCCCAGGCGCACCTCAATCTCCGAAGCGTCCAGGTCTTTGGGCTGGGCGGCGGTCAGGGCCTCCACGTTGACTGCAAAGGCTGGGTCCTGCTCCGCCGCCCGCTGGGCCTGCCGCAGCTTCCGGCGCACGTTGCCGGAAAGGTATTCGTCGGCGGTCACATAATGGGGCGTCCCGTCCTGTTCCAGCTGGCCCGGTACACGGAAGATGACGCCTCGCAGCTCGGCGGCCAGTTCCTCGCCGGTTTTGCCTGTCAGCTGCTCCATATACGCCATATCCACGCGGGCTTTCTCCGAGATGGAGACCGCCAGGGCCTCGCTGGCCGTGTCCACCGCAGTCACCGCTTCATGGGGCTTGATGGTGCGTTTGGTGAACATATCCGCCTTGCGCTCCAGCCTGCCGTCCTCGTCCAGCACCTCCAGGGCGCAGAGCAGGTAGTAACTGGAATCATCAGCAAAGGCCAGCCGGTTCGCCCGGTCATTGATGAGGCCGTATTTTGCCGAAAAGCTGTCATAGAGCCGGTTCAGTTCGGCCATCTGCGCCCGGATAGCAGCATCCGATGCCGCAGCGTCCATCTGAAGTTCAATCAGCTCCTGCACACAGTCCCGCAGGCCAACCAGCCCCTTGATGCGGGCTTCGGCGGTGGCGTTCAGGTCAGGGCGCACCATGCGGCTGTTTTCCCGGAAGTACACCTCGCCGTCTACCACGGTGTAGGAGTAATTTTTCACATTGGGGTCAGCCGGGATAGAGGCGTCGATTTCCCCGCCCTCGCCCAGCTCTGGCAGTTCCGCCTCCTGGTAGGTTCCCCGGATGTACTTTACCGCGTCATGCAGCTGATCTGCCAGTTCCAGCCCCTCGATGGGGGCCACGGTGTAGTCCTGCCTGCCGTATTGGGTGCTTTCGGAGGTGGGCCGCCCCAGCACCATCTCCGGGTGGTCGATGAAATACCGGTTGATGGCAAAGCCTTCCTCCGTCTGGCCCACTTGGGTCCAGTCCGGGGCGACGTCAAGCAGGCGGTCCCGTTTTTGCAGGAAGATAATATCGGACACCACCTCGGTCCCGGCATTTTTCTTAAAGGCGTCGCTGGGCAGGCGGATGGCTCCCAGCAGTTCGGCCCGCTGGGCCAGATACCGGCGCACGGTGGAATCTTTGGCATCCATCGTGTAGCGGCTGGTGACAAAGGCCACCACGCCGCCGGGGCGCACCTGGTCTAAGGTTTTGGCGAAAAAGTAGTTGTGGATGGTAAAGCCCAGCTTGTTGTAGGCTTTGTCGTTGACCTGGTACTGCCCGAAAGGCACGTTGCCGACGGCCAGATCGTAGAAATCCCGCCGGTCGGTAGTTTCAAATCCGGCCACCGTGATATTGGCTTTGGGGTAGAGCTGTTTGGCGATGCGCCCGCTGATAGAATCCAGCTCCACACCGTACAGACGGCTCCCGGCCATGCGCTCCGGCAGCATCCCGAAGAAGTTGCCCACGCCCATAGACGGCTCCAGAATATTGCCGGTCTCAAAACCCATGCGGCCCACGGCATCATAGATCGCCTGGATAACGGTGGGGCTGGTGTAGTGGGCGTTTAAGGTAGACGCCCTGGCGGCTTCGTATTCCTCCGGGGTCAGCAGTTCTTTCAGCTCCGAATACTCCGCAGCCCATGCGGGCTTCTCCGGGTCAAAGGCGTCTGGTACGCCGCCCCAGCCCACATACCGGGAGAGGACTTCCTGCTGCTCCGGTGTGGCCTGCCCGGTGGTTTCCTCCAGCTGCTTTAATAGCCGGATCGCCGCCACATTGACCTGGTACTTGGCTTTGGGGCCGCCCTCGCCCAGATGGGCGTCGGTGATACGGAAGTTCTCGGCGTTGCGGCGCAGGTTGTCCCGGTACTCCTGATAGGCGGCTTCTTCAGCTGCCTCCGCATTGGGGAAGGTCCGCCACTCGCCGCTGACCTGGACGGAAATGGGGTGTTCGTCCAATATTTCCTCAAAGGTTTTCTCCGGCTCGGCGGCAGGTGTGGGCGGGGTGGGTTCCGGCTGGTCAACGCGCAGCCGTTCCACTACCACATCGTAGGGCAGGTGGTTTTGATCGCCGGGGTAAACGGCCACGGTCTCAGAATGAAACACAGGTGCTTCTGGTGCAGCCTCAACAGCCGGTTCGGCAGTTTCAACGGCTGGCTTGACATCTTCCTGTGCGGCCTCGTCCGGGTAGTCTCCGATAATGCGGAGATATTTCTGCTCATTCAGGTCATAGACCGCAGCGCCGTCGTAGGCAAATCCGTCTGGCTCCATCGTGCCGTCCACATAGCCCTGGGCGGCCTTTTCCGCTTCCTCCGGCGTCGCGTAGTCCAGTCGCTCGTCAAAGCCGTTCTCGAAATGGTGGTAAACCACCACACGATAGGGGCGCGGCTCCTGTTTCGGCGGTTCGGACAGCCGTTCCTGTTCCGTCAGGAAGTTTCCCTCCTGGATAAGCTGGGCGATCCGGCGCTGTACTTTGGGCCAGGGCAGTCCGATTCCTTCCGGGCTTCCGGGACGGATGGCCAGTGCGCTATGATCTCCGCCGTATTCCTGAGCCAGCCAGACGGCGGTGCCCTTTTCCCGCGCATGGTCCGCCATATATTGGGCCACGGCGCGTTTGCTTCCGGCGTCGCCGTTCCATGCACGGATGGCATTGTCAATATCGTCCTGGGAGAGTGGGCGCAGCAGCTCGTGCAGCTTCGGATAGGTTTCCTCAATCACTTCCCGGTGCAGCCGCTGGCGGAACTCCGGCACGTCGGAATACAGCCGGATCAGCTCTAAATCACTGGAAGCAAGGACGGCGCGGCGAATGGCAGCGTTACCCTCGATCTCCGCGTTTTCCCGGTCGGAATGGCCGCAGGCGTTGCGGTAGGCGGTATCATCTGTGACAGCGGCCGCCACCATTGGCCTGTACTGTTCAAACTGCGCTGGTTGGGGCGCTTCCATCTGCTGGGGCTGGACCGCATCTTCCTCCGCCAGCGCTTTTTCCTCCTGGATTTTGTCAAAGGCCGCCTGTTCCTGTTCGGTGAGATAGCGGCCCTTTTGAATCAGACCGGCAATCCGCCGGGCAGCTTTATCCCATGTAAAATGCACATCCGGGCAGCCCTTCTTGCTGTACCGCAGGCCCTTCCCGTCGTGATCTTCATGGCTGCCCCATGCGCCGGACAGGGCGTGAGAGCGCCCGCCGGTTCCGTACTCATCCCGAAGAAAACGGATTCTCTCTTTTTCCTCGCGGTGTTCCTGAAAAAATCCGTAAATACGGCCTTTGCCGCCCTCAACGCCGCTTCCAGCCGTCAGGGCGGCGTCGATCTCATCCTCGGTGATGAACTGCCTGACCGCAGGAACATCCGCCATCTCAGAAGAAAAGGTCGTGCGGGGCAAAGACAGATCATTAAGATTTTCCCAAATTCCTCTCAGCCCGTGGTAGTGGAACCGCATCAGGCTCCGGTCCTGCCGGTAGGCCGTCCAAAAGGCGGCGTATTCCTCCGAAAGGGTCTGCCGGAACGCAGGGATCGCCAGCTGTCCGGCCAGCCATGTGGTTTCCTCCGGGAACCCGCGTTCCGGATTTTCCGCAAGGCTTGGCAGATACCCGGATTCTTTGGCTTCATCGCTGAAATCGTGATACAAATACCAGAGCTTTTCCGCAAGCTGGGAGCGCTCATAGCCTTCTGCTTCAGCAAGCTCCACATTGGAGGCAAACTGCCCGTCCTCCAAAAGCTGCCCGATGCGCCCGGCGGCGTCCTCCCAGGAAACGACCTGGGCGGACCTGTCATGCCGGGAGGATTTCCCGTGAGAAAGATGGATACCGTCCTCACCGTACCATGCGGCGATACTGCCGGTTTCTGTCATCAAGCCGTTTCCGCCGTGATAAAGGGTTTTCAGATAGTCTGCGATCTCAGCAATAGGTTTTTGCTTCTCAAAGGCCGCGACAATCCGTTCCCTCTGCCGGTCGGTGTTGCCGCCCAGCCGCAGCACATGGTCAATATCCGCCTGGGCAAAAGAAAAAGCAGAGGGCGTTTTCACACTCTCTGCTTCGTCGATATTTTGGATTTGTTCCGCTTCGGAGAGGAACAGATTTAAGGTCAGCTGTTGATAAGTTCCGCCATCAAAATCTCCTCCGCCTGGGCCTTGCAGGTGTTCATCAGGCCCACCCACTTCATCGGGTCGGCGGCTTTCAGCTGCTCTGTCGCGCCCGCTGCTTCCGCCAGCCGGGGCATCATCTGTTCCAGGCGGCTCTGCGCCGTCTCGTCGATCTCGATGAGGTGCGGGTACAGCTTCTCGCTCATCAGCAGCTGGTTGTAGAGGATGGGACGGTGCTGCTTCAGGTAGGCTTTCCGCATCCTGCCGTACTTGCCCAGGGGCTTCTCCGGCTGCCCGGATAGCTTCAGGTCGGGAATCAGGTAATCCCCGTTCTGCGTGTAAGTCAGGTTGTTCTCCATGTGTGGCACTCCTTTCCGCGCTTCTGGCGCGTTCATAATTTTGAATGGTGACGCCGATCTGCCGCAGCACCTGCTGATTGATCTGGCTGACTGCCGTTCCCAGCGCCCCGATGGCGGCGGGGGTGTTGAAGTCGAAGATCGCCATAAAGTCCTCATGGCTGAAATACTGCTCCGGCTCCAGCCCGCAGCGGGACATCAGGGCGTAGGTGATGCTGACGGTGGCGGCGGCTTTGAATTGGACTTCGATGTTAAGTTCATCATAATCCTCCAAAAAGGAACCGTCAACGATGTAGAGAAGGTCCTGTTGGTGGTCTGTCCAGTATTCCTCCGCCAGTTTCCCGGCCACACGCTCCAGCTGCCGGGCAAGGTCCCCGCCGCCCACGTCGTAATTGCGTTCCAGCATGGCCTGCACGGAATCCAGGTGGCGTTCCTCCAGCCGCCACAGCCAGGGGGCGCGGGAGTGCTCGCGGGTCCCGGTGTCGGAAATATCGAACACATAGCGCAGCCGGGGCCGGTCGCCGGAATCGTCCACCAGGGCGATGCCTTTGGAGCCGCGCCGCACATAGCGCCCCATTTTCTCATTCCATAAGTCGTACTCGGCGCAGGCGGTGGCGTCCGGGCGCTGGGCATAGATCATCAGCTGTTCATGGAACGGGTATTTGTAGAGCCGGGCGGCGGTGGTGAGAAAGCCCGCCCATTCCTGCCAGCTGCCGGTGAGCTGCCGGGCGGCCTGCTCCGCCATCTGCACATACATTTCTGCTTTGGTTGGCATGATATTCTGTCCTCCCTTCAAAATTGATAGAAAAATGGGGCGGTGATTTCCGCCCCTGCCAAATGGCTGTTTTACTCGTCAAAATCCGGGTACAGCTCCAGCCCGGCAAACTCCGCATCGCTCATGGCGCGAAGTTTCGCGAGCGTACTGTCGGTCAGTTCCCGCAGTTCGGTTTCCTCCGGGGTCAGGTAGCCGTGCATCTCCGTCAGAGCCTCGATGGCCCCCTGGCGGCTGCCGGAGTTGTAGATGCACAGGAGGTTCATTTCCTCAAAAGTCAAAGCGTTCATATCAGATCTCCCTTTCCGCGCTCTTTTTGGGCGCTGTCTTTTTATGTTCGGATTTGGGCTGGTTTTTCAGCTGCTCCACGACGGATTTTTTCCGTTCCTCTCGGTGGGCGGCGGCCGCCAGGTCCATCAGAGAAATGGGATGGCCGCTGCGGGCCTGCTGTTCCAGCTGGGCCACCGTCGGCTCTTTCTGGCCGTTATTGAGGATGCCGTCGATCATGCCGTAATCGTCCTCCACGGTCAGTTCCGCATTTTTCAGCGGATTATCGGGGAGAAAACCGGGAATCTCGGCAAAACCAAAGCTGTCGCAGTAATGACAGGATACCCTGCCGTCCTGCTTGATGGCAACAATATCGCTGACGCTCATGGACGGGTGGCCGTAATCGGCGGGGTGTTCGTTGTTGAAGCGGTAAAAGAGCTGTTCCGCATTGTCGCCTTTCCGGTCGCCGGGCTGCAACGGGGCGGTGTAAACCAGATCATAGTTCTCCCGCTGTACCGTCCGCCCAATGGATTTGAGCCACTCCAGCCCCTCATAGCGGATGTCACGCAGTTCATCGGTGTGCTTCACCTGATAAATGGCGAAACAGTCGCTCTCATGGGAGAGGAACGCCTGCTCCCGTTCTTCCTGGCGGTTCATGCGGTCCTGCACTCGTTCCTCAAACTCCGGGCTTTGTTCCCATTCCTCGTGGGAGACCGCAAAAATCCCGTCATGTGCGTCCAGATCGGCGGTGTCGAAAGCCATTTCCGGGCTTTTTCCCTCCTGTATGATGTAGACCGTCAGATCGCGCTCCATCAGCTCATAGGCCCGGTCTTTGGAAAGGGGCAGGAGGTCGCCGTCCAGGTAGCCGCATTTTTCCAAATCGTCCTGGGTCAGCGCTGGGTCCGGCATGGGGTATTCATCCAGCGTCTGCTCCCGCACATCGGGCAGCTGGGTGGCCTGTTTCGTCATCTGCCGGTACGCGGATTCCTGCAAAGTCTCCAGCATGGACAAGGGGGCTTCTTTCACAGACTGGCCGCCCATATTCAAATCCTCGCAGATTTGCCGGACAGCGGCAGAACAGGGCAGTTCCGGCGCATCCAGCTGGCCGCCGTCCAGTTCCCGCATGGTTTCCTTGTCATACAGGGTGTAGTCCCAGCCGGTATCACAGGGCTGGATGTGCAGGTACGCCGTGCCGTCCAGAAGAAACAACGCCTCTTGAAGCTCGGCGCTGAGTTGAGGACTTTCCTGGGCGGCGTTTTCGGCAGAGGACGACAGCGGAAATTCCTTGTCAGAGTCCCAGGCAGTATCCACGCCCATCGCCATCGCTTCGTCTGCCATCTTCACAAGGTTCGGATCAGGTTCTATTTCCGGCACAGGCTGCTCATGGGGAGTATAATCCGGCTCCGGCTGAGCCGTCAGGTCAATGCCGCGCTCCTTGCAGATTTCCCGGTAATGCCGGTCAATACCGGCAATCAGCTCGCCGGAAGTCTTGTTGATGGTTTCCAGGCTGGCCCGCAGCTCTTTCAGCTCCTTGCCCTGGCTCCAGTTGGCGATGTAGCCGAAGCTGTTCTCACCGGTCTGGATGCCGTAATACTGACAGACGGCGTAGGAGATGCTCTCAGCTTCCACTTCCTCGGTGCGCCGGTCTTTGGCGGCCTGCTTCACCGCCGCCAGATCTTTCTCCACCTCCAGCCGCCACTCAAACCGGTTTTCGTCCACATAGCGCCAGCCTGCATCAGCGGCGGCCTGCTCGGCCTCCGCTTCGGTGGCAAAGCCCTGGGAGAAATCCTGTTTTGTGCCGCCCTCGCTGACCATGACCACTTTCCAGGTGGGTTCCGCTTCCTGTTTTTTCGGGTCATGGAGCTTGCTGTGGGCAATCTCATGGACGGTTGCGGAAACCGTCTGGACCTCGCTCATACCTTGCCGGATGGCGATGCGCTGGTTATCAGAAGAAAAATCCCCGTCCATACCGGCGGCCATCGGCTCAAACTCGATGGGGACGGGGGCGGAGCGTTTCAGCGCTTCCATAAAAACGTCGTAGTTCTGGACGTTCCCGGACAGGGAGGACGCCAGCTGCGGCAGGGGTTTGCCGTCGGTCTGAGATACGTCGAACACCTTGACCGGGCGGAACATGGGAATCTCAATTTCTTTTTCCTCCATGACCGCCTTGCCGTCCGCATCCAAAATGGGGGCCTGGGTGTCCGGGTCGCGTTTCATTTCCTCGATTTTCTTTTTGTAAGGGGTAGGGGCGATGATGGTAATGCCATGCTCGCCCTTTTTCACATGGCGCTCAAACTGGTTTTTCCACTTGTTGAATCCGGCCACCAGGGTGGCGTCCGGCTTCTGCATATAGATGAGCATGGTGTTGTTGACGGAATAGCGGTGGAACCGGGACATGACGGACAGGTAGCGCATATATTTTTCGCTCTCGAACAGTTCCTTGATGCCCTGCTCGATACCCTCGGTAATTTCCCGCAGCCGCTCCCGGTTAGTGGGTTTCTCAGCCATGATTTTCACGCTCCTTTCTATGGCTGCAAGTTCAGCGGTGTGTCCGGCAATCCACTGGTCCCGTTCTTCGGCGCTGCTGTCGAGAAAGGTATCCAGCAGATAGCCCATGTAATCCTTTTTCTGAATGGCCTCCAAAAAGCGCGGGTGCAGGTTCTCGTCCGGCGTCCTGGGGGAATAGTCCGTTTCCCATTTGCGGAGCAGATGATAGTAGTCCGCCAGAACGCGCCAGCCATGTTCCCGTTTTTCTTTCCGCTTCTGCGCCTCGGATTTTTGCCGGATATACCGCCTGCGGGGCGGGGCCTGGCTGTCGTAGGCCACGCCAAAATCCCGCGCCAGCTTTTCAGCGGCTTCTTTGGGGGACAGATTGTAGAGCCTGGAAGTGAAGTCAATCACATCCCCATCCGCGCCGCAGCCGAAGCAGTGGAAACGGGTGTCTACCTTCATGCTGGGGTGGCGGTCATCGTGGAAGGGACAGCAGGCCATCCCGTTCCGCCTGACTTCAATCCCATAAAGCTGGGCCGCATCCCTGGCGGTGACAGACTGCTTGACGGTTTCAAACAGGTTCGTACCCATGCTCAACTGCCGGATTTTCTGACAGGCGGCTTGTACCCGGCGGCCTTTGCGCGCTCGCTGGCAGCCCTGCGGCGCTCCATACTGTACGGCTCCCGGACGGACACGCACCGCTTGGGGACGGTAAAACGGCGCTCGCCGGTTTTCTGGACCTGCTCCGGATATTTCTCCGCCAGCCGGTTCAGCTTCTCCAGCAGCTTCGGGTCATAGGTCTCCACCTCGGCGGTAGACTCGGCCTGGTTATAGAGGATAATGGTTTCCTGCTCATACAAACTCAGCTTCATTTTCCGCCGCCTTTCCGCTGGTCAAAGTCCAGCTTGAAGTTGACGTACTGGCCCGTATCCTCCAAAACAACAGCAGCATCGTAGGTCTTGCCGGTCTTTTCCGAATAAAGGCCCGTCACATGGGCGCGGCCATCTTTCAGGAGCGCCGCCACAATGGCTTTGGTGGGCTGCTGTTTTTTTGCCGCCCACCACTTGCTGTTTTTCCAGATAGCAAATTTGCAGGAGTTGTCCTGACAAAAGAACCCTTTCTGCGTTTCCGCCACCTCACCGCCGCATCGGGGGCATTTGCCCACTACCTCGCGGGGTGGAGAAAACAGGTACTCGGTGCCCTTGATGACCTGATAGGTCCCCACCAGTTCTTTGAGCATGGCAGAAATACCGGTCATGAAATCCTCCGGGGCCAGCTCGCCGCGCTGGATCTCGCCCAGGCGGCGCTCCCATTCGGCGGTCAGCAGGGGGAATTGCAGCTGCTCCGGCAGGACGGTGATCAGGGAAACCGCATCGTGGGACGGCAGAAGCTGCACCGCCTTTTTGCTTTTTTTGCGTTCCAGGAAACCGGCGGACACCAGCTTCTCCAAAATCCCGGCGCGGGTAGCCGGGGTTCCCAGGCCCTGGCGCTCCGCATCCTCCGGCATCTCGTCCTTCCCGGCAGTCTCCATCGCGGAAAGCAGCGTGTCCTCGGTAAAATGCCTGGGCGGGCTGGTCTTGCCCTCCTTGACAGCGGCAGCGGAAACAGCCAAAGTCTGGCCATCCGGCAAATCCGGCAGCGTTTGGTCCATATCGTCCTTGTCCGGCTCCGCGTTTTTCAGGCTGGTACGGTAGGCGGCGTCCAGCGCTTTCCAGCCGGGCTGCTTCACCGTTTTCCCTTTGGCGGTAAACTCCGCACCGGCGCACTCCACGGTAACAGTGGTTTCCGCGTAGATATGCGGTTCTGCCACCGCGCATAAAAGCCGGGAGGCCGCCAGCTCCAAAACCGCCCTTTCGCCCGCAGGCAGGCCAGACAGATCCGCGTCCCGGATGTTCCGGGTGGGGATAATAGCGTGGTGGTCGGTTACTTTTTTGTCGTTGATGACCGCAGCCGTGTTGCAGGTAATGGCGATCCCTTTGCGGAAGGGCATGGCGTTGGCGGTTAAGTTTATCAGTACTGGCAGGCCATCGGCCATATCGGAGGTCAGATAGCGGCTGTCGGTGCGGGGATAGGTGCAGAGCTTCTTTTCATAGAGATTTTGCAGATAGTCCAGCGTCTGCTGGGCGGTAAACCCCAGCAGGCGGTTGGCGTCCCGCTGGAGCGTGGTCAGGTCGTACAGGGCGGGCGGCTTCTCGGATTTTTCTTTGCGTTCCACCTGCTTGACCGTGGCCATGCCATTTTCACAGGCTTTCCGCAGCCGTTCGGCGGCGGCTTTGTCCGCCATGCGTTCCCCGGAAACTGCCAGTCCGGGCAACTCCAGCTGGACCGTGTAGAACGGCACCGGCTTAAAGGCGTCAATCTCGGCCTCCCGCTGGACAATGAGCGCCAGCGTCGGGGACATGACCCGCCCGATGTTTAAGGTCCGATGGTACAGCACCGAAAAGAGCCGGGTGGCGTTGATCCCCACCAGCCAGTCCGCTTTGGCCCGGCAGAGCGCCGCTTCATACAATCCGTCGTAGTCCGCACCGGGGCGGAGGTTTGCAAAACCCTCCCGGATAGCCGAATCCTCCATACTGGAGATCCACAGCCGCTTCATGGGCTTCTGGCAGCCCGCCAGCTCGTAGACGCTGCGGAAGATCAGCTCGCCCTCGCGCCCGGCGTCGCAGGCGTTGACCACTTCATCCACATCCGGGGCGTTCAGCAGCCGTTTCAGCACATCGAATTGCCTCTTTTTGTCTTTTCCCACCGCCATCTGCCAGTGTTCCGGCAGGATGGGCAGATCGTCATAGCGCCACTTGGCGTACTTCGGGTCATAGCTGTCCGCGTCCGCCAGCCCGGCCAGATGGCCCACGCACCAGCTGACCCGCCAGCCGTTTCCCTCAAAATATCCATCTTTGCGGGTGGAAGCCCCGATCACGGCAGACAGGCTGGCCGCGACCGAAGGCTTCTCAGCAATCACCAATTTCATATTCCTCATCCTCCCATTCTTCCTGCAAGCCCTTATGCAGTTTTCTTTCCAGGCTGTTTTCATCGGTCAGCAGCAGGTCGTAGCCGAAGCGGTAGTCATAGCGGTACAGCTCCCCCAGCAGGCCGTTGACGCGGATACGGCAGGCCAGGATCACGCGCTCTTTATCCACCTGCATCAGTTGATAGTGTTGATAATCGCCGTAATATTCCGCATAGCGGCGGGGGCGGCGCATGAAATCCTCCATCAGCAGGTCCACCGGGTCCTGACAGCCGTCCTCTTTTTCCCCTTCGGCATGGTTTAACAGCTCCATTAGCATCGGGAAGCTCCGTTCCTCCATTGGGGCTTCCTCCACCAGAAGCCCCACCAGGGCGCGCAGCAGCAGGCGGGCCGCCGCCAGCTCGCGCTCCGTCAGCACCTCCGCCGTGCTCTCCCCATCGGGCAGGAGCTTTTCTTCCACAAACGTATCCACCTCGCCGGAATACAGCTGCCGGATGGAATCGACGGACAGCGGGGTATCCGCATCCTCCTCATAAAATTCAAAAAGCTCTTTCTGCGCCGGTTTTTTCCGCAGTTTCGCCAGCGCGGTGGAAAGAATATCGCCGCCGAAATATATGGCAAAGCAGAGCAGGTCGAAAACAATCAGAATCTTCACAAGCACATTCATTTTTTCCGTTTCCTTTCTTTCAGCCATCGCTCCATTTCCCGATGGCAAATTCCAACGCAGGGCTGTCCGTAATTCCCACAGCCGTAACAGGGGTGGCTGGGAGATAAAGAAGGAGGACGGGAAGCAGACTTCCCGCCCTCCGGCCTGCGCGTCATCATGGATTCATAGGGGCTGTCGGTAAACCGGGTCATTTGGCCGGGTCCTCGCTTTCTTCCTCGCCGCCCCCATCGGCGTCCGGTTCCTCAGAATCGTCCTCCAACTCGATTTCCTCCTCGTCCGGGATTTCTTCGCCCTCGTCATACTCATAATCGTCCGGGTCGTGGGTGTTCGGATTCTGCGGCTTTTTCTTAATAAATTTCAGATAGACCATCGCGCCGATACCGCCCATGACAAGCAGCACCGCCAAAAGGACGGCGGGGTTCGGCCCCGATGCGTTTTCCGGCTCCTCCGGCGCTGGGGGTTCCTCCGGCTGTTCCGGCTCCGGTTCCCTGCCGGTGCATCCGGACAAATTCTGGGCGCACAGCTCACATTCCGTATTCACCGCACCGGCGGCGCATTTTTCCTCACAGGTGCAGACGGCGGGCGGTTCTTCTGCGGCCTGCCCGTCCTCCAGCAGCGCCTGAAGGTCCGCGTCGTCTACCTGATTCAGGAAGTGGACGGCGGTTTCCTTATCTTCATTTGCGCGGTCAATCAAAATGTAAAAGTAGTTGCCCGCCTTTGTGGTGACGGTGATGAGCTGCTTGTTGCCGCCGAAATCGTCCACCAGGGCGGCGTTGCCCTCCGGGGTCAGGGCGGGGCTGTCCCCGGTTTCCTCTACCACCACATTTTCATCGTTGGTGGCATCCGCCGCAGGGGGCTGATCCGTCCCCTGGGCAAAGGCGGTCACAGAAAAACCACCCATCAGCATCAGGCAGGTGCAGAGGGCGGCAAGGGTTCTGAAAATCTTCTTATTCTTCATGGGGCATATCCTCCTGTTCGCTGCTATTGGCGGAAATGCCAGCCGGGACCCCGCCGCCGGACAGTATGGCGGAAAGCTCCGCCGGGGTCATCCGCATAGCGCGCACCATCTGGACGATCTCCAGATTTTCCGCTTCGGTTTTCTGCGCTTCCAGGGCTTTCAGCTTTTCCTGCTGTTCCGCGATCTTCTCGCGGGTCTTGGCGATCTCCTGGTCGATGCGCTCGATTTTGTTCTTAGCCATAAAAAATCACTCCATTCCATATCGCTCTTTCCAAGCGTAATTTCGCCCCAACCCTTTGACCGTCCTGAGATGGGGCTTTGCGTTTTCCTCAATGGCAATCGCCCGCTGGTACAGGCCGGGATATTGCCGTTTCAATGCTTCTACTTCATCGCGCTTCATGCTGGGACAGAAAAAACAGGACGATTTGCCGGGTAAGGGCAGGCCCGCCTCCTGAATCGCCCGGATGCAGTCCTCCCGCGTCCAGTGCCAGTCCTCGATCAGGGGATAGCGGTTTTCGTACTTTTTGTCCGCCGCATTGTATTTTCGGGAATGTTCGTAGCGTTTTTTCTCCCCGGCGTCGTAGCCGATAAACCGCGTGACCCGTCCGCCCGCCTGCCATACGGCGCGGCACATCGGGTGGTGGTTGCAGAATTTCTCCTGCGGCCCGATCTTGTGCTTTTGGGAACACCGTTTGTATCCATAGGCAATGGACGGGAGCGTGCCGGACCGCAGGCATTCGGCTTCCAGGGTCAGGCGGCTGCCTTTGCGGTCCACATTTTCCACAACCGTGATGGGCGGCATCCCATGTTCCGACAGCCACCGGTTCATGGTTTCGAGGAATTGATAGGTGTGTGGCTGTTCCGCGCCGGTATCCGCAAAGGTAATCAGGTTCACGGGAATCCCATGCTGGTGAAGCCCGACTAAAAGGGCGGCGCTGTTTGTGCCGCCCCCAAAGGATACGATATTCAATTTTTTGCTGTACCTCCGTAAATGTTACCAGTTCATCAGGCCGTAACCCTTGATGCACTCATAGTTCAAATCGTAGCTTTTGATCTTGCAGGCGTCGCCGGAATTGCCCTCCACGGTGTAGACCCGGCTGCCGTCTGTGCCAACAACAATGCCCACATGGTCGGCGGAGCCGTCCAAATCCCAATCGAAAAAGATGGAATCGCCGGGGGCGATGTTTTCATAGCCCCGCGCGCCCCATTGCCCATGCGACTGGAACCAGGGGACGCCCTGGGACTGGCAGGCGGCGAAGCGCGGCTCGGATAGCCCCATCTGCCCGTAGCACCAGGACACAAAGCAGGCGCACCACTCCACACGGGAACCAAAACCGTACCAGCTCCAATAGGGATAACCGCCTACATTGCCCACCTGGCTTTTGGCGACGTCCACCACAGCCGGATTGCCGGGACGGGAGCCGTTTACAAACTCCACCCCGGTCAGGTCCTCGGAGTTCCCCATATCTGGGGAGCCGCCGCCGAAAATCAAAGGCTTGTTGCCCAGGGTGGAACGGTACACCTCATACATTTCCAGCTGATCCGGCGTCAGCAGTTCCGATGCCACCGCTGAAATGGATTTACTGGCAAGCGTTACATTTAAGATGTAGTAGTTGTAGGGAACCTCCACGTCATACTCGTTGCCCTCGCTGTCCGTCCGGGTCTCAGTGCGGTAGCGCACCTCCACTTCCTCGATGAGCGTCAGCTGATACTGCGCGGAAAACACACGCTCCAGTTCCGCCTGGGCGCTTGCCCGCGTATAGCCTTGCAGCACAGCGGAGAGATACGCCGCCAGCTCATGGGGGTCATGGCCGATCATATCCAGGTCATAGCGGTACTCATCATATCCCGGATGGCTGCTCTCGATGTTGTCGATCTCGGCCTGCAAGGCGGCTTCTTTGGCGGCATAATCCGCCTCCACCGCCACCAGATCCGGGTCGTCCGACGGATAGGTCGTTCCGGAGACCACCGAGCCGATGCTTTGTCCCAGCATGGAACAGGAGGAAATCGCGCTCATCAGCAGGCAGATAACCAGAAAAATTGCGCCCACAATCAGGAACCCTTTTTTGTGGCGCATGACATATGCGCCCGCCTGCTGTGCCTTTTCCTTGACCGTTTTCGCGGCTTTGCCGGTCTTGCTGGCAGTTTGCGCGGTACTCCCCGCAGCCTGCCCGGCGCGTTTGGCGGCGGCATACTCCTTTTTAATGGCCTGCTTTTGCTGCCAGCGGGAGAAAGGACTGCTGGCAAGCTGGGGATTCTCCTGCAAAGACTTCTGATACAGGGCGTTCACATTGGCCTTTTCCAGCTTTTGCTCCGCCTGAGCCGCCTTTCGGTAGGGTTTCAGCTTGTGGCTGCGGCAGCCCTCCCGCACCAGATGCGCGCCGGTCTCCAACGCTTCTTCCGATTTATGGGCGCTCTCCACGCCCACGTTATCGTCCTCGGATTCCCGGACCTCCCGGTGGATTTTCCCCAAAACGGCGTTTCCCGGCGCGTCCCGCACCGCATGGGACAGCTTGGACGGCGGCTTTTTCTTATCCTCCAATACCAGCTTCGTCGTGACCTTGCCGGTTTTGGGGTCTATCTCGGTCCGCTTGACCTGCTTTTTCGGGATTCTGGCCTGCGCCTTATCCGCTTTGGCGGCGGCCTTTTCCGCTTTGCGGATGGGCTTCTCCAGCATGGGGTCCGCCCGTTCCTCCTCGGTAAAGCGCAGGCGCGGCTCCTTATTCATACCAGCCACCTGCCATCAGGTCCTCCAGCAGGATGCAGGTTTCCGCATAGACCGGGATCTGGATAGTTTCCGCAGGGAAAACCGTTGTGGACAGGAAAAGCGCCATCAGGGTGCTTTTCGCCATATCGCGGTCGGGGACTGCGCCCCTGCCGAACATCTGCGGCGCGTCCGGGATTCCCTCTGTCCAGATATGGTGAATCCGGGTAAAACCGGCATAGCCTTTGGCCGTGAGGTCTTTCCCTGCCTTTTCCTGCTCATAGCAGTAGTAGACGGCGGCGCGGAGTTGGTTTACCATCTCTTCACAGCACCGGACGGCGGCCAGAAGCCGCCCCGCGCCCTGTTCAATCTCTTTTTTCTTCATGAGAATCGTCCTCCTTGTCAGACCCGTTTCCGCTTCCGGCGGAAAGGTCGGATAATTTTGTGGTCATAATGCGGTAAAGTTCCGTATCTTTGGGGAAGTGGTCCACAAAGGGCAGGATGGTGGAGCCGTAGAACAGCAGCCCCTCGCCCTCGCCGGAGTGGGTCACATAAGAAAGCTGGTGGGGCGATATTCCTAACTGCTTGGCTAAAATCTGCCGGTCGCCGCCCGCCTGGTTGAGCATATACACGAAGTCGGAGTTTTCAAAAATATTTTCCACCTCGCGGCTGCTCAAAAGGTCTTTGACGTTCTGCGTGATTCCGGTTGGGATCTGTGTGTGATTACCGGGCAGCTTTTTATCTGCCCCTCCGGGGATTTCTCCCATTTTCAGCGGTGTGTCGCTTCACACCCGGCATAGCATATCTTTTTATCCGGCAGCTCTGCGCTGCCTGCCGAAACGATAGCGGGGACTCGTGGAGCTGTTATATTCCATGCCATCGCAGGCTGGGGTCAAGCTCTATGCGTTGCGTGTGTGCCAGTTATTACACTGGCACTTCCACTCGGATCAGGATTGCAAAACCCTTCCCGTTTCTTTCCCGCTGATAATCCTGACTGTCTGCTTCGGCTTCAGCCAGGACGGCATACTTTGCGCCCTCATGCAAATCCGGACACAAAGCAATTTACCTCCCCATTTACGGAATCGCTTCCAGATTTCCACCGTATAGGCGGCGGTCTGCTCCTCCTTGAGAAGCAGGTGCATCTCGTCGATGTAGTACCGGGTGGAACGGTGGGCCGCCCGGTTGATGGTGACGCGGTTCCACACCTGGTCCTGCACCACCAGCATCCCGATTTTCTTCAGCTGTTTGCCCAATTCCTTGATGTCATAGCAGACGATGCGGTTCTGCACATCAACGTTGGACTTATGGTTGAACACATTCAGAGAACCGGTGACGTAGATTTCCAGCGCGGTGGCGATATACTGGGCTTCCTTTTCCTCCTGCGCCCGCAGCAAATCGTAGAGGTCGCCCAGAATGGGCATATTCTCCGGACGCGGGTCATTGAGATAGTCCTGATAGACCAGCCGCACACAGCGGTCGATGATGGTTTTCTGCACCGGCTGCAAACCCTCCTTGCCGCCCACGATCAGCTCGCACAAGCTGAGAATGAAGTCCGACTTGAGCGACAGGGGGCTTTCATCGTCCGAGTAGTCCAGGTTCAGGTCCATCGGATTGATGTAGTTGGTGGAGGTGGGGGAAATGCGGATGACCTGCCCGTGCAGGCGCTCCACCAGGGGCGCGTACTCCGCCTCCGGGTCGCAGATAATGATGTCGTCGCTGGTGAGCAGGAAGCAGTTGGCGATCTCGCGCTTGGCGGAAAAGCTCTTGCCGGAACCCGGCGTACCCAGAATCAGGCCGTTGGGGTTTTTTAAGAGTTTCCGGTCCACCATGATGAGGTTCGAGGACAGGGCGTTGATGCCGTAGTACAGCGCCTCTTTGCCATCCTGAAAGAGTTCCTGGGTCGTAAACGGTACGAAGATGGCGGTGGAACTGGTAGTCAGCCCCCGTTGGATTTCGATCTGGTTCAGCCCCAATGGCAGGCAGCTCATCAGGCCCTCCTCCTGCTGGAAGTCCAGGCGGGTAAGCTGACAGTTGTACTTCTGGGCGATGCTGGACGCCTGAAAAATGTTGTTGTCCAGCTGGCGCTGGGTGTCCGCCGTATTCAGCACCAGGAAGGTCACTAAAAACATTCGCTCGTTGCGGCTCTGCAAATCTTGCAGCAGCTTCTTGGCTTCGCTTCCATAGGTCGCCAGATCCGACGGGATGATGTCCATATCGTATCCGGCGCGGACCGCCTTTTTCTGTTCCTCGATCTTGCTGCGGTCCAGTTCCGTGATTTTGCGCTTCACCGTCTTGATGGCCTTTACCTGGTCCAGAGACTGGATGTGCAGGCTGACGATCAGGCTGGATTCCATGTCCAGCAGGTCCGCCAGCAGCCGGTCGTTGAGTTCCGGGGCCAGAATCTGCAAAAAAGAAACAGCCCCGTATTTTTTGCCCATACGGAACTGCCTGCCGGTCTTAAATTCAAAGCTGGACGGTGCGATAAAGTCTTTGGTGGACAAACCGGACGGGGCCAGCCAGCCCCAATCGAAGCGGAAGGGGAACTGCTCGTCCATGTGGAAGATGTTGTGCAGCTGGGCAAGCCGCGCTTTGCCGTCCAGGGTCTGCGCCGCCACCCCCAGCCGCTTGAAGTTGTTGAGGATGTCCGTCTCGATGCGCTCCAGCCGGGGCTTGGCCGCCCGGATGTTGTCCGCGTCGATGCCGAAGGTCAGGTACTTGGTCTTGATAAGGCCGTTGTTGCCCTTTGCCAGCTGGTTTTGCAGCATGGCCACATACTCGGTGCGGATGCTGTCAAAATCATCCCCCTGGAGTGGGATGGAGATGGCGCGGGCAAAGGTTTCCTCCGACGCCGCCAGGTTCAGAAAAGACAGCTCGAAGTGGATGGAGCTGTCGAAGTAGTTGAGAAAATCGCACCAGCCCTCAAAGATGGCGGTTTTATCCTCATTCTGCGAGAGCTGATAGTTGATGTCCTGGAACTGGATGGTCTTGGTGTATCGTCCGTCCGCTACCCGGCAGACGCCGTCCGGCCACATCCGTTCATAGGGGATGCTGTCCTGGGCCGACTGTTCTTTTTTGTCCGTGCGGCTGGCACGGGCAATCGCGGATTCAATCTGCTTTCTGTCGGCGCGGGACAGCTTTTTGACTGGTTTCACCGGCTGCCCTTCCGGCTTTTCGCTTTTTCCGAACAGCCGGTGCAGCCAGCGTTTGATTGCCGTAAACAATGTCATGCACCTCCTTGTCGAGATTTGCCTGCCGTTCCAAAACGGCATAGAAGTTATTGGTGCGGTAGGGGCGTTCTTTGGGGCGGATCACCGCCACCCGGATCATATCGCCCAGAACCTTTTCCAGTGGCCGCCCATGCTTTTCGTACATGGCCAGCAGGAAAAAGGGCAGCATCACGGCCATCATGCACATGGCCGCCGTGCTGGTCCCTGCCGGTCCTTTCAAAAGAAAGAACAGCGGTACGCCAATGAGCGCGCCGCTGCCGAAGCAGATGAGCTGCCGCCGGGTGAGATTGAACGCCACTTTGGTCTTGACCTTCGTCAGGTCTTTGGGTACGGGTACATAAGCCAATGGGATTCCCTCCTTTATGGAAATTGGATAGAGCTATTTACTTCATTGCCCCACACGTCCCAGCCGGGCGCTGCCTGCCTGGCAAACAGCTCGATACGCGGAACGTCCCCTGCGAGCGCGACAATTTTATCCCGGACAATATCCGGCTTCTTGCTGTGCTGTTCCACAGGAGAGACAATCAGCTGGTGGATACCGGCGTTTTGCCGTTTCGGTTTCCCTTTCACAGCCAGCAGGCAGATTTCCGCATTGCTCCTGGTCCACCACCCCAGGCCAAAAAAGAACCCTTTGCCGGATTTGTTCTGTTTGACCCAGACAAACGCCACGGTTTTATAGGTAAAACCCCAGGCGCTTATGAGTTCCAGCGCTTCCGGCAGCTTCGGGAACGTACACCAGAGAAACAGCGCGCAGTCCTTATCCGTCAGGCCGGATACCGGCAGCTGATACAGGGCCTGGTCCGTCATCGTCGGATAATGGTTCTGCGCGGCTCCCTGGACCTTTCCGCTGCGGTAGCTCCAGGGCGGGTCTGCATAAATGATTTGATATTTCCTCATGCCGTCCTCCTTAGTGCGCCTGGAATACGGCTTTTGCCAGGCTCCCGGTCTTAAAGAGCGTAAAGCACAGCAGGACGGTATAGCCCACACAGGTCCAGATGGCCATGATAATGTCATCCTCGGTGGCGATGTTCTGCACCAAAACAGCGTAAATCGCCACGCAGACGATAATCAGGAACGCCTGGAACCCCAGGGCCAAGAGGCTCCGCAGGTAGTTCTGTCCCATGCCTCCCCATTCCTTGCCCATCATGGCGGCCATCGGGATGGGGGCCACGGAAGTCACAAGGTATATCTCAATCATTCTCCCGTAGATGACGATGAAAATGCAGATATACAGCGCCCACATGGTGATGCCGATAAAGAGCGACTGGACCCACAGGCCGATCAGCGGCCCCAGGTCCATTTCCATGAGCCGGGGTTCCATATCCGCCAGGACTTCTGATATGTCGATGGAAGCGTCGGAGCCGATGATACCGGCGGCCTGGGCCACCACGCTTTGGGCCATATCGAACACGCCCATGACGATATTCCAGGTGTTGGTAACGATGAGGATGGCGGCGGCGCTCTTGAACACCCACTTGAAGATCATCCAGGTGTCCACATCATGGAGGTTGTTCCGGTCGGCGATCATCTGAATCAGTTCGATGGTCATGACAATGGCCAGCAGAACCCCCGCAATAGGGACCATGATATTTTCCGAAAGGGTGTGGATCATGTTAAAAACATCCGGGTTCCAGCCCTGGGGCGTCTGCCCGACCTGCACGGATATATCCGCCACCTGCCGGTTGACCGAATCGAACATCCCGGAAAGGTTCCCCATGATACCGCCCGCCAGCATTTCCTTGAGCCAGTTGGTCAGGGCGTCAATCAGAAAATCCATACAGTCTTACCTCCTTTCCGCCCCTCCCGCATGGAAGCGGAAGGGGCAGGGATTTCCTGAGTGGGAGATCAGACGGTGAACAGCCCGGAGAGCAGCGGCACGAGGATCAGGCCGACGACCGCGACGCCCGCGCCCGCCATCAGCTGTTTCATGCCCTGGCTTTTTGCACCTGGGTTGTCGTTTCCGTAGCCTTCGAGCAGGTTGATGACACCCCATACGCCGAGGCCCGCGCCCAGCGCGATAACAAGGGTCTGCAAAACATTGATCGCTTCATTGAAAAAATCCATATACAAAATTAGCCGGAATCATAAAAAGGGTTGGTTAGTCATGTTTCATAGGCATACAAAAGCCGGAACGATCCGCCGCCCGGTTTCCGGGGGCCTGATTCCGGCTGTCCTCCTTTTTTCATTATTTTTTTGGTGACCGTCCGCTTTGTACGCCAATGGCCCCATTTGGGGCAGCTGCGGCGAATAGATAAGATCACTCCCTTCAAAAGCGGAACATCATTCATCTTCCGATGCGTCTACTTCGTACACATCGCAGACTTCATTGGGTTTCAGCTTCAGCCTTGCAGACAGGAACGCTTCAATGTCAAAGGCGTTTTTGGGGTCCGCGTCGGCGGTGTACGGGTAATTGGGGTGTTTGGTGATGTCGTACTTATCTGACAGAAACGGGCGCACCCCGCGCAGCTGGAGGATGCACTTGCCGCCGTCCATAACGGCAAGTTCGTCCTGGCTCATCAGCTCTTTGCCCAATTTTTGATAGTTGAGCGAGTGGGAAGTTTCCCGCCCACGGCTCTCTCCGGTGTTGTAGGTGTCAATGGTTTCCTTGCCCAGCACGGCGGCCAACTCCTTGAGGGTAGTCGGCTCCTTGCCGCCCAGGAAAATGGAGGTATCCATATTGCCGATGATGGTATCGGCGTTGTCCTTGTAGATGGCTTTCAGCTGGCTTTGCGCCTGCAAGACCAGACAGGCGGAGATCTCACGGCTTCGGATGGTGGCCACCAGCTTTTCCAGTTTGGGAATCTGGCCGATGTTGGCGCACTCGTCGATAAGGCAGCGCACATGGACCGGCAGGCCGCCGTACACATCGTCGGCTTTTTCGCAGAGCAGATTGAACAGCTGGGTGTAGCACATAGAAATCAGAAAGTTAAAGGAATCGTCCGTATCGCTCATAATGAGGAACAGGGCAGTTTTCCGATCTCCCAGAGTGTCCAGCTCCAGCTCATCGTAGGAAGTGACCTCCCGAAGCTCGGCAATATCGAACACGGCAAGGCGCGCACCGCAGGAAATCAGGATGGACTTGGCTGTTTTGCCAGCCGCCAGCTTGTATTTTTTATATTGGCGGACGGCAAAATGATTGGGCTTTTCCGCTTCCAGTGCGTCAAACATCAGGTCCACCGGATTCTTGAACTCCTCGTCGTCCTCCCGGACTTCCATCGCGTTGATGAACTCGATGAGAGTGGCAAAGTTTTGTTCTTCCACCGGGGCTTCATAGTGGATATACCCGATGAGGGCGCAGTACAAAAGCGTTTCTGCCTTGACCCAGAAATCGTCCCCGGCTTTGCCTTCTCCCTTGGTGTTCGCTATTAAAGTCGTGACCAGCTTCAAAATATCTTTTTCGCTGTGCAGATAGGCAAAAGGATTATAGTGCATGGACTTCTTGAAGTTGATGGTATTGAGAACCTTAATTCGATACGGCTCATAGACCACTTTGCCGTTTTTGTCCTTTACGGTCTCATAAACCGGATTGCCATGCCGGTCCCTTATTGGCTGATGGTCCTTGCCCAGCTTGGGACGCATTTTCGGCGTACCGCGCTGGAGCATCTTGCCGCACTCCACCAAAATCGTACCTTTGGGGTCTGTCACCACATAGGAGCTGTGCATCTGCATCAGGTTGGGTTTCAGCCAAAACCGTGTTTTACCGGAACCGGAGCCGCCGATCACCAGCACATTTTTATTTCGCGCCGTCTTGGGGTCCTTGGGGCGGCTGTTCATGGTCAGGCTCTCGGTTTTCGTCAGAATCACATTGTTCTGGAAAACCGGGTCCACATAAGGGGCGATGTCCTCGTGTGTTCCCCAGCGGGCGGAACCATACTCCATGCCGTGGCGGTATTTCTTCGCATTTTTGCTTTTCAGATATACCGCCAGCCGCAGACCACCACCGCAGCAGATTCCCACCAACAGGTCCAACGGGTGCAGGCTGGGCCACCAGCTTGCCAGCGCCACCGGCAAGACAGAAATCAGGGAGAGCGCCTTTTGAGAAGCGTCCGCGCCCTGCGCCATCCGCCATGCTTCCCCGAAGTTGGTGGCAAACAAGCCCATCAGGATATAGGGCAGGTTCAAAATCAGGAGCTTTTTGATGTCAAGCTGCTTTTTCATCGTTCCAGCTCCTTTCGCCTGGTGCGGTCCACCACGGCATTTTTGACCAGCTCTTTGAACTGATTCAGCTTTGCCAGCACAGACGGACGTTCTGTTTTCTCTGCTTTTTTCACTTTTTTGCCGGTGTACTCGGTAAAAGCGGCGGTCAGCGCATCCGCATCCCGTGCCTTGAAAAAGATCAGGTACTTGGGCGGGGAGGTACTGCGGTCTTTTTTTACCGCATAATCCACACCGTATTTCCGGGCAATCTTTTCAAATTCCTTGATGGAAGGATCGGTGATTTCGATATTGGAAACGCCTTGGTTCTGACCAATGAGCTGCTTGACCGTCTGCTTGCCTTGGGGCTTCACAGGCGCGTCCCGGCTTCTCTGCTTTTGCAGCTTCTTTTCCTTGCAGTGGGCAAGGTATTTACAAATGGCGGCCTTAAACATCCGCCCGGTGAACTTTGTGCCGTTGACTACCAGCGTCAAAGTCCTGTTTTCCACTTCTTCCTGCATGGGGTAACGCCTCCTTCCTGTGAAAATTTGCAGGTGTGGTGCATTTTACTAAGGCGGGACCACCAGCCGCCGCAAAAGATACCGGGTAATCATATCATCAGCAGGACGCTGTCCCGCAGCTGGGCAAAATACAGCTTGCCCTGGGGCGTTACCAGCGTATAGGAGCCGGTATGCCCGTGGTTGCAGTAGTCCTTGACGGTGAACAGGCCATCATTGGCGGGCTTTGCATAAGGCAGTACATTCCCGGACGGGGCGCGGTACACAAACCGCTGTTCCAGCAGGAAGCGGACAAACCGGCGCTCCGGCACAACCAGTTCCTTGGCGGTGGTACGGAGATTGGTGCTGTGCTTGAGGTCAATGAACAGGTCATAAAAGGCTGCCTTGCCCTCCAGCATGGCGTTTTCCTCCCGCAGCGCCGCATTTTCCTCCCGTTCTGCCAGCAGGTCGGAACAGAGTTTCATCATGGCTTCCGGGGAAGTGGCAACCTCCCACAGCTTTTCTCTGGTGATGTAGGCCCCGTGCTTGCGGATAGAGGGCAGCACCTCATCAAACACCCAGCGTTCAAATCGTTCCGCAGAGGGCAGTTTGCTGTGAACGATCAAGCGGTACACATCGCCTTCGGGAATAAATTTCATTCGTTGAATGCCGCCGTTAGAAGGGGTCGGTAAAACGCAGACCCCTTTGCAGTGGGCTGTGATGGCATCAGCGGTGCGTTGGTATCCAAGTGCTTTCGCAATATCCTTTCCGCAAAACAGCACTTTGCCGTCCTGCTCAAAAGTGCGGATACTGCCAAACTCCGGGTTTTTGAAAATTTCCATTTGGTTCATAGCGTAACCTCCTGTAAAAGTCGTTGTTGTGGGGTGAAAAAAGACGGCCTTACCAGCCGCCTGCGTTCATATCGTGATTGACCTGTGAAGTGTAGTGGTTGCTGATGGTGGTGGGTGCGTTAAACAGCACTGTCAGCAGGTATTGCTTCATGTTGCGGACCTCGGTGGTGTTTTTCTGCAAGCTGTTCATGACAAACCGGATATGCTCGCTGTCCAGCTTCAAAAAACGGGAGCGCACCACCTCATGGGGGAAGTCGCTGCCTGCAATCCGGGTGGTTTTGCGTCTGGCACAGACGGTTTCCACCATCAGCTCCACGATCTCGTCCAAATCCTCCCGATAGGTGGCAAACTCCCTGCACAGGTAGTCATACTCGATGTTCTCTAAAATCAATTCCCGATAATTTTCTATCTCGGAGACAGACATCGCATCCCTTCCTTTCCGTTCCGGCGGTCTTGCCGCCGCTGTTTCCCGGAAGGGAATGGAATCGGTACTTGATCCATCCGTAATTGATTTTTGAGTATTTGATTTCTCTATATTTAATTCTGCGGGCTTTTCCGTATCCGGGTTCTCCATATCCGGGTTTCCCGTATCTGGTGAAGCCGTATCCGGCTGGGGCGTATCTGGGTTCTTCGGCTGTGGCTGCTCGTAGATGACATACTCGGTATCACTGATCCGTCCCTGCCTGTCCCGCAGCTGATGGCGGACAATGTACCCGGCAGTTTCCAGATCCCGCAGCGCGCCGCCGATAGCGTCCACGCCCTCTTTGCAGATGGCGGCAAGCCCTCTGGTGGTATAGTTCCAGTCCTCCGGTAAGGACAGCATCATGGAAAGCAGCCCCTTGGCTTTCAGGGACAGCTTCCCGTTGCGTAAATGGTGATTGCTCATTACGGTATAATCTCTGGTTCGTTCAATGCGAAATACGGCCATTGACCTCACTCCTTCCAAATTTCTCAGGGTATGAAAAAAGCCACAATCCTGTAAAAAGAATTGTGGCAGTCAGCTGTTTTGTTCACTTTTTCTGCGCCGGTAGGGGCGTTTGGGAATGGGCGGTTTATCCAACAGGTCATTTCCCTGAGAGAATGGCAGAGTTTGCAGAACACGGTCAATCTCCATAGATTCCATATCATGCTGGGAATGGCAATCCTCCCGGATTGCTTCCCGGATCTCCTTTACAGAGCACATTTCAATCCTTTCCTTTCGCAGTAATGATTTGTTTATGAGTGGCGGCGGCGCTTGTCCGGCTTAAAATCGAGGATATGTCCCTCGATGATACGGGCGTAACGCTTGATTTTGATTTCCCGGCGCTGCTGGCTCAGGAGGGCGGCCTGATAGCCGTCCTCCGTAAGAAACAGCCGCATTTCATCACCGGGACTGCCGTAGGCACAAGAACGCAGGACAGAAAACTCAATCATCCGGCGGGTGTTATCCTGAAAACGCTCCACGGCAAGAATGTTGTGTCCTTTCAGCTCGCGGGCTGAAATATCCCTCATAGGCAGCTCCTTTCATCGTTCCTGATCTCTCTGGCGTTTTTTCTGCCACTGTTCCAGCAGCTTGATAATGGTTTCCTGCATCCGCTGGGGCGTGTAGCTCTTGGGAAAATACTTCCGCAGGGTGTCCGAGGTGAATGTCACCTTGTCCAGATCGCTTTTCTTTTCCTCGCCCATGATGGCCCGCATCACATCAATGGATAAATGCCCCTCCTGACTGAATTTCTTGAGCCGCTGAGCCTGGGAGAGAGAAGGGGTAGCTTGTTCACTGTCCATCGCGTCCAAAAGCTGCACCTGTTCCTCTTTTTTCAGGAACGACAGCTCATAGGCCGGATTGAGAGCGATTTTTCGTTCATCCACCATATCCAGCAGTTCAGGTATCAGTTCGGTTAGGCGGATATAGCGGGAAATCTGGTTACGGCTTTGGCCGACCTGTTCTGCCAAAATTTCTCTGGATTCCTTTCCATCGAAATTCCGCCCAAGTTGGGCGGAATTTTTAGAAGGTCTCCCAGCCTGCCGTTTCATAGCCTCCAACTTCATCTTGTAGGCAAAGGCCCTTTCGCTGGGGAGCAAGCTTTCACGCTGCAAGTTGCTGTCCACCATGATGATGGTGGCAGCGTCATCGTCCAAATCCCGGACAATGACCGGCATGGTTTCTTTATCCGCCAGTTCACTGGCCCTGTGCCGCCTGTGTCCGGCTACTAATTCATAGCCGCCATCCGGGTCAGGTCTTGCAATCGCCGGAACCAGCACACCATACTGCCGGATACTGTCCGCAGTTTCCATCATGGATTCATCATCCTTGACTTTGAACGGATGGTTCTTAAAAGGGTGCAGCTCAGACAGCGGGATTTCCAACACCCGTTCCCGCTGTGCGTCGGCACGGCTTTCCTCGGTAGAAAACAGGTCATCTACCGATGCCAGCTCTACTTTTTTCGCGCTGCTTTTCAAGTTTCGTCACCTCCTGCGTCAGATTTTTGTAGCTCTCAGCCACCTTGCCGCCGGGGTCATGGGCAAAAATGCTCTTGCCCTCGGCGCTGATTTCCTTTGCCCTAACAGAATGGGGAATCTCGGTGGCGAACACCTTGATTTTGCTGCCGTGGGTCTCCCGCAGCAGGGCGGCGATCTCCTTGGCAAAGTTGGTGCGGTTGTCCACCATCGTCAGCAGGATGCCGTCAATCTGGAGTTTTGGGTTGATCTGCCGCTTCACCTTATTTACTGTTTGGAGCAGTTGTTCCAAACCCTTGGCGGGCAGATACTCTGCCTGGACGGGAATTATGACCCTATTGGCGGCTGCCAGGGCATTGACCGTGAGCATCCCCAGAGAGGGCTGGCAATCAATGAGGATATGGGAATACTGTCCCTTTACGGTGTCCAGATACTGCCGCAAGATGGTCTCGCGGCTCATGGCGTTCACCAGAGAAACCTCCATACCAGACAACTGGATGTCCGCAGGCATCAGGTCAACACCCTCCGGGTGGTGCAGGATACCCTCGCTGGGTCGCAGCGGCTCATCCATCAGAATACGGCCCATCGCGTCGGACAGGGTAAAGGGCAGCTTGTCTGGTTGGGGATGGCCCAGGCTGATGGTCAGGCTGCCTTGCGGGTCTCCGTCGATCAGTAGCACCTTTCGTCCGGCCTGCGCCAGCCCGATCCCCAGGTTGGCACAGGTCGTTGTCTTGCCAACGCCGCCTTTCTGGTTGGCGATGGCGATAATTTGTGTGTTCACTTTGCAATCACCTCGTTTCTGGAATAAAAAAAGGGAGAATGTGACGTAAATCAACATTCTCCCTGAGAAACGATATGCGATTGTATTGCTGCTTGTCTTATTTGTGTTCAGCTTTTGGGGAGCCATCCCGCCACAAACCCGCATGAATACTGGATTTCTGCTTGTTTGTCTTTCCCTTTCCCGAATAACCTCTGTTCAAGGAGTGGTTCACCTGGGGCGACAGCTACGAGCTCGATATCCTCGACCCGGACTATGAGCTGATATCGCTCGGCATAGTCCTCGCTATAGACACTGCCATGGCGGCGGCGAATACCGCCTCGTCGGCTTCGACTTAAATCAAAGGAGAAAAGATGAAGGATTATCATATTTTTGCAAACCACGCCCATGTTTTCCCGGAGGAAGCGAGACCGGGCTGCGGGATAGATTCGCTCAAAAAGCTCATGGACGAGTGCTCTATAGAGCGGGCGGTCTGCTTCGCGCCGTTCCCGTCGCAGTATAAAGAATATAACATGACCGGCGACTGCATAAGCTGGCTCGCGGGCGCAATAAAGAACGACGATTCTCTCGTCGGTTTCGGAACTATAGATTTTGATTCCGGCGATATCACGGGGCAGGTTAACAGAATAGCCGATCTCGGCTTCAGGGGCATAAAGCTCCACCCAGCATATCAGGAGTTCAATATTATGGGCGACAAGGCGTGTGAGGTCTATTCTGCCGCCCAGGAGAACGGGCTGTTTCTGTCGTTTCATACGGGGCTGCACTGGCACCGTATCGCGGACTATCAGCCGCTGCTCTTTGACGAAGTCGCGTGGAACTTCCCGCGCCTTAAATTCAGCATGGAGCATGTCGGCGGGTATCACTTTTTCCGCGAGGCGCTGGCGGTCATCTGCAACAACCATCACCGCGCGAGCGATCCGAGGCGCGTATACGCGGGCTTGACGAGCATTATGCCCGACGACAACGGTCTGCCGGATTATTGGACTCTCTCTGACGATGAACTGCTAACGCTCATTCATCAGGGGGATGACGACTGCGCGATATTCGGGCTCGACTTCCCGTATAAAAAAGCCGACTACGCAAAAGCGCTGATAAACAGAATAATTTCCCTCGACATCTCCGAAGAGGCAAAAGAGGGAATACTCGGAAAAAATCTTGAGCACGCGCTCGGTATGGACTGAAAACGGAGAAATATATGCTTATAGTTACTGCAAACTGCAAAAATACATTTGACTCGTATCTTAAATATGTCCACTACACGGACAGCAAGCGCAGAAAGACTCGCTTTTCGGGCGCGACCGGCTGGCTTCTGCTTGCCTGCGCCGCGGCCGTTATAGTGAGCTTTGTGAAGGTCGGCGGCAATATCTTTCTCTATGTCGTGAGCGCCGTTCTCGTACTCTGCGCGGCGGCGTATGTCTATATCCAATATTTAGCGCCATACAGGGCGTTCAAAAAGCTCGACAAGTCGTTCTTCGCCGAGCAGGAGTTCGATTTCTACGAGGATAAGCTGGAGCTTATCGAGCACGGCGAAAAGAGCATAAAGCGCATCATACCGTATTCAAAGATACAGAAAGTCTGCATCACGAAGCACGCTTTTTATATCTATATCGCCGCAGACAGCGCGTTCATTCTGACGAAAACTGCACTTAGCTCATCATCTGTAGAACGCCTGAAAAATTTGTTCAAGGATAAAGGCATAAAGACAGAGGAATAAAAGATAAAATAAAATTACGGGGCTGCCGCATTTAACTTAGTGCGGCAGCCCCGATTTGTTATATTTTTTATACTATTCCCTGTGCCATCATCGCGTCGGCGACCTTGAGGAAGCCTGCGATGTTCGCGCCGACAACGAAGTTGTCCTCGTGTCCGTATTCCTTTGCGGCGTTTGCCATATTGTGATATATATTTATCATAATGTTGTTGAGCTGGTGATCGACCTTTTCAAACGGCCAGCTGACGCGCGCGCTGTTCTGGCTCATCTCGAGCGCGGAGGTCGCGACGCCGCCCGCGTTTGCCGCCTTGCCGGGGGCAAAGAGAATCTTGTTTTGCAGGAAAACTTCGGTAGCTTCCGTAGTCGAGGGCATGTTCGCACCCTCGCCGACCGCGATGCATCCGTTCTTTATCAGCTCTTTTGCATCTTCGGCGCCGAGCTCGTTCTGCGTGGCGCACGGGAGAGCTATGTCGCAGGGCACGCCCCAGACCTTTTTGCCCTCGTAAAATTTCGCGTTCGGGCGCTCTTTGATATATTCGCTTATCCTTGCGCGGCGGACTTCTTTTATCTGCTTGAGCGTTTCAACATCGATGCCGTCCGGGTCATAGACGAATCCGCTCGAATCGCTCGCCGTGACAACTTTGCCGCCGAGGCTCAGAGCCTTCTCTATGGCGTAGGTTGCGACGTTGCCCGAGCCGGAGACAACTATCGTCTTGCCTTCGATTGAATTGGCGTGATTCTTGAGCATCTCCTCAACAAGATAGACAAGGCCGTAGCCCGTTGCCTCTGTTCTCGCGAGCGAGCCGCCGAACGAGAGTCCCTTGCCCGTGAGCACGCCCTCGTACTGCCCGGTAATTCTCTTGTACTGACCGAACATATAGCCGATTTCGCGCCCGCCGACTCCGATATCGCCCGCGGGAACGTCGGTGTTCGGGCCTATGACGCGGTAGAGCGCGGTCATGAAGCTCTGGCAGAAGCGCATTATCTCCATCTCGCTCTTACCCTTGGGGTTGAAGTCCGAGCCGCCCTTGCCGCCGCCGATGGGAAGTCCCGTAAGCGAGTTTTTGAATATCTGCTCGAAGCCGAGAAATTTTATAATGCTCATGTTGACCGAGGGGTGGAAGCGCAGACCGCCCTTGTAGGGGCCTATTGCGCTGTTGAACTGAACTCGGTAGCCGCGGTTTGTGTGAACCTTGCCCGCGTCGTCCGCCCACGAGATGCGGAAAACCGTCGCCCTCTCCGGCTCAACGAGCCTTTCGAGCAGCGCCCAATCCTGATATGTCCTGTTCGCCTCGACAACCGGGCGAATGGAATCGAGAACCTCCGTCGCAGCCTGAACGAACTCCGGCTGAGTCGCGTTCTTCTGCTGAACGTGAAGTATCATGTCGTCAATATAGCTCATATTATCACTCCCAAAACGATTTGCGGCGATAAAATAAAAACAAAAAATATATCCCGCCGCCAATGCCAAATATTTTAATATACCGCGCATAAAAATGCAAGTGAATTTATAAAAGTTTCAAAAATTTAAGAAAATCAAGTGAATTTAGCTGTACTGCGGTACAAAAATGCAATTTATATAAAACTTCATTCAAATTTTGCAATGAATGGCAAATGCGGCTTTAAATAAAATTGACATATAATCATAAATATAATTGCATATTAACTATCATTGAACAATACTTCATAAACGCTCCGTTATCGTTGATAGTTTATGTGAATTGTGCCGATTGCGCTTTTGTGTCATAATTTTCGGCATATTCGACCTGACTTGCGGCAAAATACAGGACAGCAAATATATCGGCAGTTTTAATGAGCAATATACAAATTAAACCAAAAATTAAATCTAAAATTGTATCGCAGTTTATTTTTTTGCATGACAAAAGGCGGCGCCGAAGCACCGCCCCAAAGTCTATCTTTTTATGTTTCGTCGAACATTCCGAATCCCGCGACCTCGCTCACAGGGACGGAAAACACGACTGCACCCGCATCCGTGTCCGCGCCTGCGCGGGTCATTATCGAGCGCATGATGTCCACTTTCTGCTCCTTGCGCGCGACGATGAGAATAACCTCTTTTTCTTTTGCTATCGATACGCCGAGGAACTTTTCGCTCTCGGGCGAGGTGGTGCCCTTGCCGTGGAGCACAGTGCCGCCCATCGCGCCCGCGGCGCGCGCCGCGTTCATGACGGCGTCCGTGCGCCCCTCGTTGGCTATCGCGACAATCAGTTCATATGAAAAATTGAATTCGGGCGTGTATCGGGCATCCTGCCGCCCGTCGTTGAGATATGCCAAGATTTTTCCTCCTCCAACGCTTTTGATGGGCACAGCCCATGCGATGCCGTGACCGGGCACGCCGATATACAGCGTGCGGCGCAGTCTTTTCATGTATTCTTTCGTCTTTTCTTCGCCTGCAACTGAAAAGACTATCCATTTTTCCGTCGAATCGATGCCGAGCAGATCGCGCATACTCTCTATCGCCGTCCCGCGCCCGTGCAGGGCGACGGACATCGGTATCTCAAGCTGGGCGCAGATATCCGAGAGCTTCTTTAGCGCGTCGGGGTTTATTACAGTCATTATGTAGTTCAACCTGTCTGCACCTCCCAAAGCTCGATAATCTCGTCGTCGGCGAAAGTTTCGCCTTTCTCTGCGGGCTTCCTGCGCCTTTCATATATGACGCCGACCGCCTGGATTGATATCAGCGGCATCATCGCGACTATCGCCACGACTCCGAATGCGTCGCTCAAGGGATCGCCGCCGAGCGTCTTTGACGCGCCTATCATAAACTGGAGCATGAATGTCGCCGTCATCGGACCCGACGCAACGCCGCCCGAGTCAAAGGCTATCGCCGTGTAGATATCCGGCACGAAGAACGAGAGGATTATGGCGATAAGATATCCGGGCACGAGGAACCACATGACCGATATACCTGTGATAACTCTTATCATCGATATGCCCATCGCCGCGGCAATCGCGACCGAAAGGCTGTATTTTATAACTTTTCCGGGAATCGCTCCCGCGCTGACTTCTTCGATCTGCTTTTCGAGCACGGCGACCGCCGGCTCCGCGGAGATAATGAACCAGCCGAGGAGCATCGACAGCGGTATGAGCAGATATTTCATATTGCCTTCGGCGAGCTTTGCGCCGAGCACCGCGCCGAGCGAAGAGAAGCCGACGTTGACGCCCGTCAAAAACAGCACGAGCCCGACATATGTATATGCGACGCCTATTGTTATCCTCGCGACCTCGCGCTTTGAGAGGCGGAGAGAGAAAATCTGGAAGATATAGAAGATCGCAATTATCGGCAGCAGAGCCACCGCCATCTCTTTCATATAAGAGGGCAGAGCGGTGAGATAGGCGCGGCCGATTTCGCCCGTGCTCGAATATGCCGCCGAGCTTATGTCAACAACGCCGTCGCCGTTCGGATAGAAGAATCCGAGCAGGAGCACCGCGAGTATGGGGCCTATTGAACAGAGAGCGACGAGACCGAAGCTGTCCGACTCCGCCTTTGCGTCGCTTCGTATTTTTGAAACACCGACGCCGAGCGCGAGAATAAACGGCACGGTCATAGGCCCTGTTGTCACGCCGCCCGAGTCAAACGCGATGCCGAGAAAATCGGGCTTTGAAAACGCCGCCAGAATAAAAACAACGGCATAGAACGCTATCAGCAGCCAGCGAAGGCGCACGCCCGTGAGTATTCTTATCATGCACACGCACAGAAAGAATCCGACTCCGACGCCGACCGTCACGAGCAAAACGGTGTTGTTGATATGTGGCACCGTCTGCGCGAGCACCTGGAGATCGGGCTCGGCTATCGTCACGGCAAAGCCGAGGATGAAGCTGACTATAATTATCAGCGGAAGGGAGCGGGATTTTGTCATCGCCGTGCCGAGCTTTGTGCCTATCGGTGTCATCGAGGTCTCGGCTCCGAGGGAGAAAAGACCCATGCCGACTACAACAAAGATCGCGCCGACGAGAAAGCTCAAAAATAAATCCGTGTCAATCGGCGAGACGCTGAAGCACAGCAGCACGACTATGACCAATATCGGCAGAACCGAGAGCGCGGACTCACGGACTTTTTCGAGAATCAGGTTGTGGTGATCGGAAAATTTTGTGTTTGCAATAACAGCTTGCTCCTTTCTTTTCCGGTCAATTGACAACGGCATAGGCGTTTACCGTATACGCTCTTGTCAGTTGACAGGGATATATTGGTTGATGAACATATTATATATGATTATATATAATACTATTATTATGTTAATATTATTTTAACTTAACAGGAACGATTTGTCAATAAATATCACCAAGTGTGACCGCCGGACTTTTGACAAACATTGTCACTTCGAAAAAGTTATAAAAACGCGCGGGCGGAAAATAATAAGGATGCAAACGCAAACAAAGTCTTAAAAAGTAAGGGGTGTAAAGTAAATGGCTAAGAGTTCCAGCAAGGGTGTTGTCCCCGAGGCACGCGACGCGCTTGACCGCTTCAAGATGGAGGCCGCCTCTGAGGTGGGCGTCAATCTCAAGCAGGGTTACAACGGCGATCTGACCTCCCGCGAGGCCGGTTCTGTCGGCGGACAGATGGTCAAGAAGATGATCGAAGCTTACGAGCAGGGCATGAAATAAATTTTCGGCCTAATAAATCGAGGGGCTGCACATCGGTGCAGTCCCTCGAACTGTTTGTGTGTTTACTTCTTTCTCCTGCATTCGAAGCAGCGCCAGCCGCCGTCGGCGTGGCGCGCGATGATTTCAAATCCGTTTTCGGTGAACGCGTCAACAACTTCCTGCTCGCGTATGTCGATTATGCCGGAGGTGATGAACACGGCGTTGTCCGCCATGAACTCGGGCACGGTCTTGCAGAACATGATTATGACATCGGCAACAATGTTTGCAACAACTATGTCGAATTTGCCGCTGACCTTGTCTGCGAGGTCGCCGTGAATAAAAGTCAGACGGTCGTTGCCGAAGCCGTTCATCTTTCCGTTTTCCTCCGCAGTCTTAACTGCGAGCTCGTCTATGTCAACGCCCGTCGCGCTCTCTGCGCCGAGCAGGAGAGAGGCTATCGCGAGAATGCCGCTCCCGCAGCCGACATCGAGAACCTTTTCACTGCCCTTTATGTTTTTTTCGAGTGCCTCAAGGCAGAGACGGGTCGTATCATGGCTGCCCGTGCCGAACGCGAGCCCGGGCTCAAGATGGAGCACCGCGCGCCCCTCTGCGTCGTATTCGTCCTCCCATGTCGGGCGGATGAGTAGGCGCTCGCCTATTTTTATCGGGTGAAAATACTGCTTCCAGTTGTTCTCCCAGTCGGCGTTTTTGCACTGGGTGAGGTCAATCTCATTCTCTATTCCCGCCGCCGCAAGCCGTTCCGTCAAAAAAGCGGCAGCCTCCTGCGGGTGATCCTGCGGGTCGATATATATGTGGACAATGCCCTTCGTCCTGTCCTTGGCGAGCAGATCCTCGTCAATAAGATCGATGTGGGCTATCTCCATCGCCTCGCGCTCAAGATCGCTGTAGTCCTCGATATATATGCCGTATGGCACGACCATGTTGGCAATGTCGCCCGCGGTGTCGATATCCTTTGTGTCAACTGTTATCTTTATTTCTGTCCAGTCCATAGGCTCTCCTTATTTTATCAGCTCCGCCTTGAAATCGGCGTGGTTGCGGTCATGGTTATAGAGCTTGCGGTTGTCGAGCGCCCACTGGCGGGGAGTGAATTCGCCGGGCTGAACATTCCTGCACGCCTGCTCGATCTCATATATCTTCGCGTCGAGCGTGTCGAGCGAGGAGAGTATCTCCGCCTCGAGGAACATCGGACGCACCGCCGCGCCGAACTCCGGCTCGCCGTGGTGCGAGATTATCATGTGCTCGACGAGCATCAGCGTGTTTTCGCTTATGCCGAGCTTCTTTCCGCATCTGTCAACCGCCATCGCTCCGCGCACGAGGTGACCGATAAGATTGCCGTCGGTCGTGTAGCCTGAAGCTATGCCGGTCTGCGCGACGTCGAATTCCTCTGTCTTTGCGATATCGTGGAGTATAACGCCCGCAAAGAGCAGGTCGCTGTCTATAAATGGATATATATTTGCGACTCCCTGAGCCATGCGGAGAATTGAAAGCGTGTGGTAGAGCAGCCCGCCGCGTATCGCGTGGTGCAGCCTGAACGCCGCCGGCCAGTAGAGCAGCCTGTCTTTGTATTCGTTGAGCAGAGCGGTGACGAGCGTCTTTAACTCCTCGTCCTTGAAATTGCCCGCAACTTTCATCAGCTCGTTGAACATAGCCTCACCCGAGAAGCCCGCCGAGGGTACGAAATCTTCAATGCGCACGCCGTCCGCTTCGGTCACCTTGCGTATGCGCTCTATCCTCAGCTGCTGCGAGTCGTTGAACGGCTGAACCGTTCCGCGGACTTTTATCAGATCGTTTGCGGCGAATTCGCCGTGGAGCTCCTCTTTGTAGTCCCAGAGCTTTGCGTTTATTTCGCCGTCAGGATCGGCGAGCGTGAGATCGAGATAAGGCACGCCCTTTGCCGTCATCTTGCGGTCGACGGTCTTTATCAGGCAGAAGCCCTCAACGCCGCCGTTTTTATTGAATTGAGTGAAATTCATGCTGTTGCCTCCGTTTGTTTGTCGGGATTAAGTATAACATAAGGCGGCGCGAAATACAACGGAATAAAGCGCTCATCTGTCCGAGATTTTACCCACGGATCGCAAACAGCGCTCTGCAGTCCGTTTAACTGCGCCTTAATATTTGAATCAAGTGTAAACTTTTGGCGCGGCGATACTAAGTGCCGCATAGCTATTGACAAAATACCCGCGAAGTGCGACAATATATACAGCAATCTCAGGGGCGGGGTGAAATTCCCCACCGGCGGTGAAGGCGAAAGCCGAAGCCCGCGAGCCGCGAGAGCGGTTGATCCGGTGCGATTCCGGAGCCGACGGTAAAGTCCGGATGGAAGAGGATGCGAAAAATGCATTTGCGCCCCGCTTATATGGCGGGGCTTTTGCTTTTTCATCTTCCCGGTTGCAAAAATAAAGAGAGGAAGATACTCATGAAAAAAAGCTCAAGACAGAACCTGCGCAAAATAACGGTCATGGCGATGCTCGCGGCGGTTGCCGTGGTGTCGGTGTATTTCATCAAGTTTCCGCTTTTGCCCTCCGCGCCGTTTCTCGAATACGACATTGCGGATGTCCCCGTGCTTATAGGCACGATGCTGTTCGGACCGTCAGCGGGGCTTGTGATCCTGCTCATCACCTCGGCTATCCAGGCGTTTACGGTAAGCTCGTCGAGCCACATTATCGGCTTTCTCATGCACTTCTGCGCGTCCGGCGTGCTCGTTCTGGCGTCCGGTCTGATGTACAAAAAAATCGGCGGCAAAAAGGGCATGGCGGCGGGACTCGCGGTCGGCTCGGTGCTGATGACCCTCGTTATGATACCGCTCAACCTCATCTTTACCGGAATCTTTATGGGCACGGGCGTCGCGGCGGTCGTCAAAATGCTCATTCCCGCGATAATTCCGTTCAATCTCATAAAAGCGTGCCTCAATTCCGTGCTCACTTTTCTGCTGTTTATCCCCGTGAATAAGATATACGGAAAGATAAACATAGAGTGAAAAATCAGCACATTCAGAACGAAACATAGGAATAAAAAGGCGCAAATTAAAAGTCATAAAAAGCAATAAGAATGCCGTAAAAATAATTATATACTTTTTAAAGAAATTAAGACGGTTATTTATCCTCAAAATTTACCAGTTATACAAAGTCTATTCCATTTTTTGAGAAAATGGTGTATTATGTGCTTGTATAAAACGGGGGCAGGAAGACCGTGTTTTTGCGGTAAAAAAACCGCAGTGCGGCACACGTCAAGCGGACGGGGGTTCGCTTGCGGACGCGGACTCCCGCTCCACGCCTTATGCCGGGCGCCGTCAAGGCGTCCGTACATAATCGACAACCACAAATCTCCTATATTCGGAACGACCCCGGCGGCTTGTGCACCGCAGGGGTCGTTCCGATCTCTGATTGCAAAAACACGACGTGCCCTGCGGCTGTTAACCGCAGGGCGCTCTCTGTTCTCATTCTCCGGTGAAAAATGGAGGTGAATTTACTTGTTGATGAAGTCTCTCTTCTGATCCTCGGGGAGGTCGAGACCGAGTGTTCCGCCCGGATTCATCAGGTTGTCGGGATCGAAGTGCTGCTTGAGCGCGCGGTAGATATCCATCTGGTTCTTGCCGATCTGCGCCTCGAGCCACGGAGCGGTCATCTTGCCTATGCCGTGGTGGTGGCTCATCGCCGCGCCGTACTTCTGAATGTTGTCCATGATGCCGCGCTGATACTCGAGATACTCGTCAAGGTCGTTCATCTTCGCTTCAAATATGAAGTAGAGGTTTGCGCCCTGGGGATAGAAGTGGGACATATGGGTCATGCATATGGTGTCTGGTCTGCTCTTGCAGAAGCGGCGGACATTCTCATAGACATTGGTGAAGTTATCCCAGTTGACCGAGCACTCGAGGGTGTCGAGCATAAGGCCGTAGTCGCCCATGTCCTCGCGCAGGTAGGGATCGGTGAAACGACCCTTCTCCCAGCCCTTGGTGACGATGCTGGTGGTGTACATTGCGCCGTGCTTCTTGCATATCTTGTCTATCTGCTTTGCGACGTTCTTGCTGAAGTGCTTCTCACCCTCGCTCCAGCCGAGCATGAGCACACGCTTGCCGTCCTTGTAGCCCTTGGCGGCGAGCATCTTGTCAATAACGGTGTCCGCAACGCCGTAGAGGCGGAAAGCTATCGAGGTCTCCTCGGGGTCGGAGAGACGGAAGACCGACGGGAAGCCGAACTCGCCCTGCATTATCTCGCGCGCCGCGTTGAGACCGTTCTCCCAATCCTTGAAAACATAGGAGAACTTCTTGCGGTTCTCGGGCATATACTTGAAAACTCTGAGGGTGACATGGGTGAGAATGCCGAAGGTTCCCTCGCTGCCCATCATGATCTGATCTATGGAAGGACCGGTAGCGTTTCTCGGGAACTCGTCGCTCTTGATGATGCCGATGGGAGTGACATACTCCTGGCTGATGACGATGTCTTCAATCTTGCCGTAATAGCTCGAGTTCTGACCTGCGCCGCGGGTGACAGCCCAGCCGCCGACGGAGGAATACTCGAAGCTCTGCGGAAAGTGGCCGCAGGTATAGGCGCGCTTTGCGCCGAGGGTCGAGACAGCGTTGTTGAGGGTCTCTTCAAGCTTCGGACCGCTCATGCCGGCTTCGACGGTTATTGTCTGGTTGTGCTCGCTGAAGGAGATAACCTTGTTGAAGTTCTTTCTCATGTCGAGCGTGATGCCGCCCTTGACAGCCTCAACGCCGCGGGTGACGGAGGAGCCGCCGCCGTAGACATACATCGGAATCTTCTGCTCGCAGCAGTATTTGACGAGGGCGATGATATCCTCGCGGTTCTTGGGATATACGACCGCGTCGGGTACATTCTCAACGATGTGCTTGCGAAGTCTCATAAGGTCGACCATCGTCTTGCCGTATGCGACGGAGAGTCTGTCATAGTTGTCGGTGCTGACGTTTGCCTTGCCGACAATCGCTTCGAGAGCCGCTATCTGGTCGTCACTCAGGCGGCAGGGAATATCGTAGTCAACTTCTTCGAGACCCATTTCCTGCTTGACCTTGAAATCGTCGTCGGTCATGTGGAAGGTCTCTTTCATCAGCTCATAGAGCTTTGTGTTCGGAGCCTTGAACGCTTCGGGATCGCCCCATTTGAGAATGGAACGGTAGGATCTTTCAGGTGCTTTCTCGTGGTACCAATCGGGTACGAACTTCTTTGATTTGCTCACGGTGTTTCCTCCTTGATAAGCTTTATGTTCAGTTCATGTCGGCTGTTGCTACTATATCCGCGCCGAAAACGTCTTTGATAACGACATCTCCGGTGTTCACGCGCTCGCTGAGCTTGAATGCGCGGATGGTTTTCATGGCGTCGAGCAGGTGCTCTTTCGGTATCTCGCAGCTCGTTTTGACGGGCAGGCGGGGCATATCGGAAAACGCGGTGTCGACTGTAGTCGTCAGGGAGCGGGTGGGATTTGTCAGCTCGGTCGTGCCGAATGCGACGCCTCTCTTGCACTTTGCGCCCTGAACATCTATCTTGTCGCCGTCGCGGCTGACCTTCAGACGGCAGCCGTTGGGGCAGACTATACAGACCATTTCGGTGACGTTCACTTTGTGTCAGTCCTTTCGGTTAAAACTCATATTCCATGGAATCGTAGGCGACGAGAAAGCCATTCTCCGCCGCCGCGGGGACAAATTCGTCGTGGGTCGCTCTACCATTGTGGGAGAAGTGGTTGCAGCAGAAAACGGTCTTATCCGTCGCAAGCCCCTCTTTTATCATGCGGTCCTTTGTGTCCGCATCGGCGGAGAGTCCCATGTGACCCTGGCGGTAGTTTTCGAACATGCCCGTGCAGTCTATCGAGACAAAATTGAATACGGGCTTTGTCTGTTCGAGATAGTTCCAGGTCTCGTCGGGGAAATATCCGGTGTCGTGCGCGTAGAGCATCGTTTTTTCGCCGTTTGATATTATATAGATAAACGGGTCGGTCTTTTGGTCATGATCCGCCTTGAGTGCGGTCACTGTGTAACCCTCGACCTCAAACGGTTCAAACGCCTTTACGGGGTGCAGCGCGAGAACATTCTTTTCTGTCAGCGCATCGCACCACTCCATGTCTCTTATCCATTGGAGCGTCGTATCCGAACCGTAGAAGTTCAGCGGAGTCACCTCTTCGCCCATAAAATTCGCGAAGCATTCCGGCAGGCGCATCTGAATGTCCTGCGGATAGAGGTGATCCTCGTGCGCGTGGGTGATGAGACAGGATTTTATCGAGATAAGATCGATATTGTCGCGCAGGGTGTGAATGAAAGTGTCGGGGCAGAAGTCGAGAAGCAATCTGTCATCGATTATCGACTGGGAGCGGGTGCGGATGTTTCTGCCGCCCGCCGCCTTTGATTTTCTGCACACTTCACAGCGGCAGAAAATCGCGGGAACGCCCTCGGCTGCCGCCGTGCCCAGATATTTTATCTTCATTTCATGTCCTCCATGCTGACGGTTATCTTGTCTGTAATTCTATCCGAAATATTCTCGGATTTCAAGACTTCCATCTCGGAGGAGGAAAGATTTGCAAACTTCTTGTTTATCAGCGCATCGCTGCCGCTCGCGACGGTGACGGACTGCTTCTTGAACTCGCTGCGCGGTCTGAAGTACATCGTCATGCCGTCCTTTGCCGCCTTGTCGTAATACTGCGGAACAACGTAGAGGAACTTCGCTCTGTCGTATTCAACAGGAACTCTGTCGGCTGTATTCTTATCGCCATTGCAGTATTCGGCGGCGGATTCGCCTGCCTGGTCGCCCGAGAGGGAGACATAATCGACAAGGTCGTTGACGTGCAGCGCGTTGCCGCAGGAGAACACGCCGGGAATATTCGTCATCAGCGTCTGGTCGACTACCGCGCCTTTCGTTGCGGGGTCGAGCCTGACTCCGAGCATCTGCGCCACTTCGTTCTCGGGCAGAAGTCCGACGGAGAGGATGAGCGCGTCGCAGGGAATGATGCGCGCGGTGGATTCTATCGGCTGCATTTTTTCGTCTACTTGGCAGACCTCGACCGCTTCAACGCGCTTGACGCCGAAAACCTTTGTGACCGTGGTCGAGAGGTGGAGCGGGATGTTGAAATCGTGCAGGCACTGGTGGACGTTTCGCGCAAGACCTGCGGGAGTGTCCTTTATCTCGTAGACGCCCTCGACGCTCGCGCCCTCAAGGGTGAGACGGCGCGCCATTATCATGCCTATGTCTCCGCTGCCGAGAATAACGCAGCGGCGCGTGGGCATCTGACCGAGAATGTTGACGAAATACTGAGCCGTGCCGGCGGTGTATATGCCGGCGGGTCTGTCGCCGTGGATAAATACCTGACGCGAGGTGCGTTCGCGGCAGCCGCAGGCGATAACCACGGCCTTGGAGCGGCAGATGAGTATGCCCTGCGCGCTCTGAACGGTGAGGGTGAAGCCGTCAGAATTTTTCTCGGCGTCTGTTACAAATGCGTTTATTCTGTAGTCTATTCCGAGGGAGAGGAACTCCCTGATGAATCTTCCCGAATACTCGGGGCCTGTCAGGCGCTCACCGAAGCGGATGAGTCCGAATCCGTCATGCACGCACTGCTTGAGGATGCCTCCGAGCTTGTGCTCGCGCTCTATAAGCAGCACGTTTGCGCCGTTCTTGTGCGCGGATATCGCGGCCGCAAGACCTGCCGGGCCGCCGCCGAGGACTATTACATCATATCTGAGTTCAGTCATTGTCGGTGCCCTCCTTTTCAAACAGCAGGTTGCTGTCGCCGCCGCTCTTTGTGACGTCGGTCATCTTCATGCCGGTCTGCTCGCAGATAATGCCCGTGACCAGCGGCATGCAGAAGCCGCCCTGGCATCTGCCCATTCCAGGACGCACGCGGCGCTTTATCGCGTCAATTGAAGTCGCGGGAACGGGGGAGTTTATCGCATCGATTATCTCGCCGCGGCTGATGCCCTCGCAGCGGCACACGACGATGCCGTAATCGGGGTTCTTTTCTATTGCCGCCTGTCTCTCTGCGACCGAGAGCTTCGCCATGACGGGGGTGACTCTTCGGTTCGGGTTGAACTTCTCGTTGGGCACGACCTTCATGACCTTCGAGAGGCGGTCAACGGTTATCTTGCTGATATCCTCGGCTATTGCCGGGGCGCTTGCGAGTCCGGGGGACTGGATGCCGGCGGCATGGATAAGATTCTGAAGCTTTTCGGAACCCTCGACTATGAACTCCTCTTCATATGTTGCGGCGCGCACGCCTGCGAAATATGTTATGACATCGGCTTTCGAGAAGCCTTTTATCAGCGGGAGATGCTTGTTGAGCATCGCGTCGACATTCTCGCGCTTTGTCGAGAAATCTTCTCTGTACGGCTGCTCGAATGCATCGGGACCGACGAGAACATTGCCGTCTATCGTGCGCATAACGCCGCCGCCCTTGGTGTCAGAAGTCGCCTGCGAGAGTCCGATGAGTCCCATCGATCTCTGGACGAGCGGACCCTGCTTCTTGTCGAGTATCGCGAGGTGTCCCTTTCTCGGGTGGATGGTGAAGAAGCGATCGCCCGCCATCTCGGCTATCTTATCCGAGAACACGCCGGCTGCGTTTATAACAGCCTTGGGGTGAATTGTACCTCTGTTCGTATGTACGGCAACTATCCTGTCACCCTCGGTATCGATTGAAGTTACAATCGTATCGAGCGAGACCTTTGCGCCGTTTTCAACTGCGTTCTCCGCGAACGCAACGGTTAATTTATAGGGCGAGAGCACGCCGGACGACGGAAACTCAAACGCTCCGATAGCTTCGTCAGTAATGTTGGGCTCGATGCGGTGGAGCTCCTCGCGGCTTATCTTTCTGCCCTCGATGCCGAGGTGCTTCTCACGGTAGTTGAACACGAGAGGTGAGAAGAAGCCGAATATCTTCTCACTGTAGAGTATAAGATTGCTCCAGCGCTCGAACGGAACGGAAAGCTCCTTGCACACCTGAGTGTACATTGCGTTTCCTCGCACATTCATCTCGCCGCGCTTCGTGCCGACATGGGATGCGATGCCGGGATGGATCATGCCATCGTTTCTCGACGACGCCTGCATTGCAACATCACTCTCTTTGTCGACGAGCAGAATATTGAGCTTGTAGCGTGTCAGCTCTCTTGCGATAGAGCAGCCGATGACGCCGCCGCCGATGATGAGAACATCGGGCTGAGCGCCCTCGAGCGAACCGTCGGTGAATTTCGGCGCGCGTATGGCGGGCTCGGTGAATCCTTTGAGTGAGATATCGTTGAGCACGCCTTTGTAGCCGAACTTGGCGGCAGCCTTGCCGGCTTTGACGATGTCGGTCCATTCGGTCATTTCGCCCTCGAGGCGGATACACTTGCCGACTTCGGTGCATTCGATCCCGCTGTAGCCCTTTTTCTCGAGCTTGCTGCGGACTTTCTGCACTTTCTGAGCCATATTCATCTCCCCTTTGACTGCGGCGATGCGCACTTCACGCCGAGCCTCTTCCTATATATAAAAAGTATATATTCAAAGAAAAAGCACAGCGCGTGACGGCAGAACCGCGATTTTATGTGATTCTTGTTCGGTTGTCCGAACATCTTGACAAAATTATAGCATTATATTAGAATAGTGTCAAGTATATTAAAAAAGTTTATTTTATCTTAATTTATCGGGGAGTTTCTATGGACAGTCTGAGCAGGTTGCCGCTCTATCTGCAGGTCAAAAATTACATAACCTCTATGATAGATTCCGGCGACTATCCGGCTGATTCGAAACTGCCGACGGAAAAAGAACTGATGAAAACCCTCGGCGTGGGCAGGGCGACCGTTCGCTCCGCGCTCTCCGAGCTCGAGCATGACGGCAGGATATACAAGCGCCACGGAGTCGGCACTTTCGTCAGCTCCAACAAGTGGATGCCCGCGTTCGAGCCGATAATCTCGCTGACCTATTCGCTCGAAAGGCTCGGGATGGAGATAAGAAATGTCATCATTTCATCGGGGCTCGAATATCCGAAAGGCGAGCTTGCAAAGAACTTTCCGCAGGATAAAAAAATCGGCAGACTCAGCAGACTGCGCCTTGCCGGCGGCGAGACCGTTGCCGTTGAGGACAGTTACTTTACCGAGGAGCTCTATAACACCGTACGATCCCTCGACCCGGACAAGTCGGTGGCGCACGCGATACTTGACAGCGACGGCGTCGATGTTGACAGAATTGATATGAAAATCGTCCTTCGTATGCCGACCGCAAAAGAGCAAAAGCAGCTGAAGCTCGCACCCGGCGAGCGGGTGGCTCAGCTGACGCGCTGGACTTTCAGCGCAGACAAGGCGATAAACTATGTGCGCTTCGTTATGCGCGAACGCCTTGTTCAAACGCCGTTTGGCGGTTGATTTGTTTATATCGGGCACTTGGCTCGATGATATATAGGAGATCGGACGCATCGCGTCCAACGAGAGGAAAAAGAAAATGAAAGACAAACTCAAAGCGATCGCTTGCCTGGGGCTCGCGGTGTGCGTGGCTTCGGGTCTGTGGGCATGCTCAAAGGAAGATGTGCAGACCGAACCCGAGAGCAGCAACACCACTATCAACTATGTCTACAACGGCATCTACGACATCTCGAATATCCCCGAGGAAACTCTCAGCGGAGAGATGCCGGTGACGGAAATCGAGACGGACACGAACGGAGAGACCTATATCGTCGTTGAACAGCCGGTGCAGACTGTTCAGGACGGCATTGAATCTCCGCGCACGACGCTCAAAAGCGGCGGCAGAATAAGCGAAACAGCGGAGCGCCGCAATGTCGAGTCGGTCAGCGTCACCCTTCCGGAGGGCGCAACGATGGCGGATATGTTCGCGATTCTCGAAGCAAAAGGAGTCGCCTCGTTCAGCGCGCTGATGAACACCGCGGTCAACACCGATTTCAGCTATTTTCCGCTCGTAGGCGCGCAGGGCAAGACCGGCAGAGCTTTTGCGCTCGAGGGATATGTACGCGCGGGCACATATACATTTGTTAAAAATACCGCGCCCGCCGATGTCATAAGCCGACTGCTTCGCAGCATGGAGAGCTTCGTGAGCACTCCGATGCGCCGTCAGATAGCGGCGAGAAACATGAGCGTCGATGAAGCGATAACCATCGCTTCGATAGTTGAAATAGAGAGCGGCGGCGATGTTGCGCAGATGGCGAAGATATCGTCCGTCATTCAGAACAGACTCAAGGCGGGTATGCAGCTCGAGATGAACTCGACCGGCAGATATGTCGATTCGGTCATAAAGAACTACATAAAGAGCGACGACCCGGAAACATACAGCAAATATGAGGAGTATTACAATACCTTCAAGTGCGCGGGTCTGCCCGCAGGACCGATATGCAGCCCCGGCTCGGAGGCTGTGAAGTCCGCAATAAGCCCGCTGGACACAAATTATTTGTATTTCTGCGTCGGAGAGGACGGGATCTACCGCTATGCGGCAACAGCGGAAGAGCACCGAGCCAATCTTATCGCCGCAGGTCTTGCTCCGGCTGAACCGGATATACCGTCTCAGCCGTAACAGGAATCCTATTATATATAAGGAATAAGGGCGCCCGAGAGGGCGGAAGAGGGAGATATCAATATGGACAATGACACAATTCTTACAAACATTTCGAAGCTCGGATCCATGAGCACTGCGATAGGCTGTGAAGCCATGCGCCAGCTGGAAACAGAGTCGGGTAAAAGCAAGGAGGTCTACGCTCATCTCGACAAGCTCTTCACGCTTCTCGACGACCGCAACCCCTATGCGCGCACCCGCGCCTTCGTGCTCATAGCCAAGAATGTTTCGTGGGATTCGAGAAAGAAGATCGACAGAAATATCGACCGGCTGCTCAAAACCGTTGACGCGGAGCAGGCGACAACAGTCCGCCAGTGCATCCAGTCTCTGCCGCTCATAGCGGCTGCAAAGCCCGGACTCAGACAGAGGATAGCCGAGGCTCTGCGCGCGATAAACCCCGAAAAATACCCCGTGCGTATGCGCAGCATACTCACTGAGGATATCAAAATCGCCCTCGCGGCGTCCGAAAAATAAATTTTTTCAAGATTTGAGCGAAAAAACTTGACGAACGGGTATGTCTGTGATAAACTGATTATACCTCTGTGAGAGGGCTATTTTTTTCTGCCCTCATTTTTTGGCCGGTTCAGAGGGAGGCTAATCAAATCCTAAGATATTGGAGGTGCCGTCATGAGAGTAAAGATTACTCTTGCTTGCACGGAATGCAAGCAGCGCAACTACAACACTGTTAAAAACAAGAAGAACACACCGGACAGGCTGGAGATGAACAAGTACTGCCGTTTCTGCAGGAAGCATACTCTCCACAAAGAAACAAAGTAAGTCGGGAGGTATAAGAATGGCGAAAAAAGAGAACACCTCTGCCGCCGCAAAGGTCGCCAAGGCTGAAAAGCAGGCCGCAAAAGGCACCGATGACTTCAAGCTTACTTCTGCCCAGAAGGTCGCTAAGGCTGAAAAGTCCAAAGCGAAAGCCGCAAAACCGAAGAATCCCAACGGGAATATCTTCCAGCGTTTTGTCAAGGGCTTCAAGAAGTTCTGGAAGGACTTCAGAGGCGAGATCAAAAAGATCACATGGCCCGGCGCGAAAACAGTTCTCAAGAACACCGGCGTCGTGCTCGTTTCGGTCGCTGTTGTCGGCGTAGTTATCTATGCCATCGACCAGGGTCTGTCTTTCCTCGTATCCAAGCTTATTGAGCTTGCCCAGAAGACCGGCGAGAACAAGGAAACTGCCGCCGCGATCCTGAGCATGATCAATCTCGGCTTATAACGGAGGAAAACGCGATGTCTGCTGATGCCAAATGGTATGTGGTGCACACCTATTCCGGCTACGAGAATAAGGTCGCCACGAATATCGAAAAAATGGTCGAGAACCGTAAAATGCAGGATCAGATCCTTGAGGTTCAGATCCCCACCGAGATCGTCACCGAGATAAAGGACGACAAAAAGCGCGAAGTTGAGCGCAAGCTCTTTCCCGGCTATGTGCTTGTCAAGGCAGCTGTTACCTATGACGAGAACAACGTCCCCTCTATGAGCGACGACGCATGGTTCGTGATCAGAAATACCAGAGGCGTGACCGGATTCGTCGGCCCCGAGAGCAAGGCTACTCCGCTCTCCGATGATGAGGTTCTCAAGCTCGGCGTTGAAAAGAAGAGCATTGAGGTCGAATATAAGGTGGGCGATACCGTGAGGATCACGGATGAACGCCTTGAGGGCTTCTCCGGCACGGTCACGAAGATCGATATGGATAACGAGACTGTCACGGTCTCCGTTTCCGCGTTCTTCGGAAAAGAGACGTCTGTCGAGCTTGAGCTCGATCAGGTCGAACTCGAAAAGTAATTTTTTATCCCGGTAATACGGACTGTATGTCCTTATTATAGCGCTTTATGCGCGCGGAGCTTCGGCTCCCGTGGGAGGGGATGCTTCCCCGACATTTACCACATTCTTATGGAGGTGCAAGTCATGGCACAGAAAGTAGTTGGCTTAATCAAATTGCAGATTCCCGCCGGTAAGGCAACTCCGGCTCCGCCCGTAGGCCCCGCGCTCGGACAGCACGGCGTCAACATCATGGCGTTCACAAAGGAATTTAACGAGAGAACAAAGAATGACATGGGTCTTATAATCCCCGTCGTCATCACCGTCTATGCGGATCGTTCTTTCACATTCGTAACAAAGACTCCGCCCGCCGCAGTCCTCATCAAGAAGGCTTGCGGAATCGAGAGCGGTTCAGGCGTTCCCAACAAGACAAAGGTCGCAACGATCACTACCGAGCAGATCAGAAAGATCGCCGAGCAGAAGATGCCCGACCTCACCGCTGCAAACATCGAGACCGCTATGAGCATGATAGCCGGTACCGCACGCAGCATGGGCGTCACAGTTGCTGATTGATGCTTCCTGTGGGAGGAAGAATCCGATTTAACCACACGATTGGGAGGAAACTATAATGAAACACGGTAAGAAATACAACCAGGGCGCTCAGCTTGTTGACAGAGCTGCCCTTTATGAGCCCAGTGAGGCTCTTGACATAGCCGTTAAGACTGCAACGGCAAAGTTCGATGAGACTGTCGAAGTCCACATCCGCCTGGGTGTTGACTCCCGCCACGCTGACCAGCAGGTCAGAGGCGCTGTCGTTCTTCCGAACGGCACCGGCAAGAAGGTTCGCGTAGCCGTCTTCGCTAAGGGCGCAGACGCTGAGGCTGCAACCGCCGCAGGCGCTGAGATCGTCGGCGCTGAGGATCTTGTCGCTAAGATCCAGGGCGAGGGCTTCATGGATTTCGATGTCGCTATCGCAGCCCCGAACATGATGGGTCTCGTCGGCCGTCTCGGTAAGGTTCTCGGCCCCAGAGGTCTTATGCCCAGCCCCAAGGCAGGCACGGTTACCCCCGATGTTGCCAAGGCTGTCAACGAGGCTAAGGCCGGTAAGATCGAGTACCGTCTCGACAAGACCAACATCATCCACTGCCCCATCGGCAAGGCTTCCTTCGGCGCTGAGAAGCTCGGTGAGAACTTCAACACCCTGCTCGACGCTATAGTCAAGGCTAAGCCCGCTTCGTCCAAGGGTCAGTATATCAAGTCCTGCGTCGTTGCTTCGACCATGGGCCCCGGCATCCGCATCAACCCCTCTAAGGTTCTCAACGCGGGCTCTGCCGAATAAAAAAGTTATTGACATGCGTCTGTTCGTGTGTTAATATAATAAAGCTGTTCTAACCAAAGACAGCAGGTGCAACGGGCTTTAGGCCCGGCATAAGGTGAAAACCGCCTGCCGAGGAAAGGAAGCTGCGCGCAGTACAGCTGCGTATTATGCAGATATTCAACCCTTTTCCCAGCTTGCGGAAGAGGGTTTTTCCTTTTGCCTTTGCAACCACCATTTCCGGAGGTGAAACTATGCCAAGCGAAAAAATTCTTGAACAGAAGAAGCAGATCGTGAACGATCTTGCAGACACACTCAGCTCTTCCGTCGCAGGTGTTATCGTTGACTACAAGGGTATCACTGTTGAGGACGACACAAAGCTGCGTAAGGATCTTCGTGAGGCGGGCGTCAAGTACGCAGTCGTCAAGAACACTATCCTCAAGCTTGCAGCCGAGAAGGCCGAGCTTTCCGATATCGATGATGTTCTTGAGGGCACAACCGCTATCGCAACCAGCGCGGAGGACTACACCGCCGCTGCCCGCATCCTTTGCAAATTTGCAAGCACCAGCAAGACCTTCACTGTTAAGAAGGGCTTCCTGGACGGTAAGGTCATAGGCGTCGACACTGTCGAGAGCCTTGCAAAGCTGCCTTCAAAGGACGTGCTTCTTGCTACCGTCTGCAACGCGTTCAACGCACCCATCGCCGCTTTCGCCAGAGCTATGCAGGCTCTTGTTGAAAAGGGCGGCGCAACCCCGGTTCCCGCTGAAGAGGCGGCAGCCGAAGCTTAAAGAAAAAGCTAACTTACTAATTGGAGGTAATTCAAAATGGCAAACGAGAAAATTACAAGCATTTTAGAGACTCTTGACACCCTTACCGTTATCGAACTTTCCGAGCTCGTCTCCGCTGTTGAGGAGAGATACGGTGTTTCCGCTGCTGCTGCTGTTGCTGTTGCTGCTCCCGCTGAGGGCGGCGCTGCTGCTGCCGAGGAGCAGACCGAGTTCGACGTTATCCTTACTTCTGCCGGCGCTGCTAAGATCAACGTCATCAAGGCTGTCCGTGAGATCACCGGCCTTGGCCTGAAGGAAGCTAAGGAGCTCGTTGACGGCGCTCCCAAGGCTGTTAAGGAGAAAGTTTCTGCTGACGACGCTGAGGCTGCTAAGGCTAAGCTCGAAGAGGCAGGCGCAACTGTCGAGGTTAAGTAATTTAACTTTGAATAACAAAAACTGCTGTGGGTATCCCATGGCAGTTTTTTATTTTAATCGGACTGCGGGACACTTTGCCGAAAAGTGTTGCCCGCAGTTTTATTTTTCGGATAATTTGTATTAAATGAGCGCAGTTCTTTGCCGTTTTATATTTACTTTTTATTCGGATGTATGATATAATCACTTTATATGGCGTGCGTTCGACACGCGTTGACTCATTTGAAACTAACTCATTTTTATAAATATCAAGTGAAAATTGGAGGTTTTTTAATGAAACACGCAGATCTCATCTCGCAGATGACGCTGGAAGAAAAAGTCGCGTTCTGCTCCGGCAGCGACTATTGGCACACCGCATCCATCGAGCGTCTGGGCATCCCTTCCATACTCTGGAGCGACGGCCCTCACGGTATACGCAACAGCGTAGGCACCCATGATAAGGACGAGCCCAAGAAGAAGGATAAGAAGGGCGAAGGCATGGATGCGCTGCTCGGCGGCATTCCTGCTGTCTGCTATCCTACCGCGGCGACTACCGCCTGCTCATGGGATCCCGAGCTCATCTACGGCATGGGCGAGCTCCTTGGCGAGGAGTGCATAGCGGAGAAGGTCTCCGTCCTGCTCGGCCCCGGAACGAATATGAAGCGTTCGCCCCTGTGCGGCAGAAACTTTGAGTATTTCTCGGAGGACCCGTATCTTGCCGGCAAGATGTCCGCCGCTTTTATAAACGGCGTTCAGTCCAAGGGTATCGGCACTTCGCTCAAGCATTACGCGGTCAACAGCCAGGAGACCCGCAGAATGACCGTCAGCGCAGTTGTTGACGAGAGAACTCTGCGCGAGATATATCTCACCGCTTATGAGATAGCCGTCAAGGAGTCTCAGCCCTGGACCATCATGTGCATGTATAACCGTCTCAACGGCGTCTACGGCGCAGAAAACAAGTGGCTCCTTACCGATGTCCTCCGCCATGATTTCGGCTTTGAGGGCATGATAGTCACCGACTGGGGCGCAGAGAACGACCGTGTTCTCGGTCTGCTCGCAGGTCAGAACCTCGAGATGCCCACCTCGAACGGCGACGGCAACAGAAAGATATATGACGCAGTCAAGCGCGGCGAGATCAGCGAGGACTTCCTCGATGAGATGGTCGACGGCGTTGTTGATGTTATCATGCGCGCAAAGGAAGTTCTTGCAGACGGCAAGGGCTACAATGCGGGCGAGCATCACGCGGCGGCACGCAAGATTGCGCGTGAGAGCATGGTGCTTCTCAAGAACGACGACAATATCCTGCCCCTGAGCAAGAAAGCAAAGGTCGCAGTTATCGGTCAGATGGCAAAGAAGCCGCGTCATCAGGGCGCCGGCAGCTCTCTTGTCAACTCTATAAAAATCGACAGCGCATATAACACCATGTTCGAAGAGGGCATCGATGTTATCTATGCCGACGGCTACGCGATGACTAAGAAGGAGAAGAAAAATTCTCCCGAGACTTACATAGCCGATGCAGTCGAAGCTGCAAAGAAAGCGGATGTCGCAGTTCTGTTCATCGGTCTTACCGACGAGTTCGAGTCTGAGGGCTTCGACAGAACCCATCTTCGCATCCCGCCCGAGCATGTCGCTCTGCTCAGCGCTATACGCGGAGTCACCGAGAATATCGTTGTTGTCCTTGCGGGCGGCGCGGTTGTCGAGATGCCGTGGATAGGCGAGACAAAGGCTTTGCTCAACAGCTACCTCGGCGGCGAGGCGAGCGGCAGCGCAGTCACCGATATCCTTTTCGGCGATGTCAACCCCTCCGGCAAGCTTGCCGAGACTTATCCGTTCTCACTCGAGGACACTCCCTGCTACAACAACTTCCCCGGACATACCGCAACTGTCGAGTATCGCGAAGGTCTGTATATCGGCTACCGCTACTATGACACCGCAAAAAAGAACGTCCTGTTCCCGTTCGGCTTCGGTCTGTCCTACACCACTTTCGAGTACAGCGACCTCAAGGTCTCTGCGGACAGCATCAAGGATACCGATACTCTCAAGGTTTCATTCAAGATAAAGAACACCGGCGACAGAGACGGCGCAGAGGTTGCCGAGCTCTATGTTGCCCAGGAAAACAGCACCATCTTCCGCCCCGAGAAGGAACTCAAGGGCTTCAAGAAAGTTTTCCTCAAGGCGGGCGAGGAGAAAGAAGTCGAAATCGAGCTCAGCAAGCGCGCGTTCGCGTTCTACGATGTCGATCTCGGCGACTGGCATGTTGAGACGGATAATTATAAGATTCTCGTCGGCGCATCGAGCCGCGATATCCGCCTCGAGGGCAGTGTAAAGGTCGAGAGCACCGTTGACGCCCCCGTCAAGGATCTCAGAGAGACCATGCCCGCTTATTATTCGGCGGATGTTATGAATGTCCCGGACGATCAGTTCAAGGCTCTTCTCGGCCACGAGATTCCTGAGAGCGAGATCCACGACTATCCGAATCTGACCTTTGCCAACACTCTTGAGGACTCCGCCTGCGGCAAGAACGGCGCGAAGCTCTGCAAGCTGCTGCGCAAGTTCGTCGGCAGCGAGGGCATGGCGTGCTCGATAGCGCTCCAGACTCCCGTCAAGAACTTCGTCTCCATGAGCATGGGTGTGTTCAGCGAGGAACTCGGACGTCAGCTTCTGGATATCCTCAACGACAAGAAGCCTATGGGACGCGGCATACTCGTCCTTATAGGCAAGGCTATCCCCGCCGTTGTCAAGGGACTTCCGAACCTGCTCAAGAACATCTGATAGACTCAAATTCAATTATCCGCTGCAATTTGTGCGGCGGATAATTTTTTGCGCTAAAAACCCTGTTGACTTTATCATGCTATAGAGAGTAAACTTTATCTATCAGTGCTTCGGAGGTCTGAAAATGAAAAACAAAGACAGCGTGGAGCTTATAGAATACACAAAGGCGCAGGATGCGCTCAACTGCGTCACCCACGCGCTCGGCGCAGTGCTCGGCGCGGCGATGCTCATTCTGCTGATCAAAAAGGCAGCGCCGTTTAGCAACGCGAGATATATGGCAGCGGCCGTAGTCTACGGACTTTCGATTGTTTTGCTCTACGGCTCGTCGGCAGTCTATCACGGCTTGCCGCAGGGCGAAGCGAAGCGGACGGCCCGTCTTGTCGATCACTCCGTTATACCGATTTTGCTCGCCGGCACTGCGACCCCGTGCGCGCTCATAACGCTCTATAATCACAATAAAATCTGCTGTGCCGTAGTGCTCCTGCTCGGCTGGGGAAGCGTGCTGTTCGGCTTTATCGCCAAGCTGTTCTTTTTCCAAAAGACGAAAGCCGCGTGCGTCGCGGTCTATATAATCGCGGGCGCGGTGATGCTCTCGTGCTCGCTCGCGGTTATAGACGAGATAAATGTCCATGCGCTCCTGCTTCTCGTGTTCGGATGTGCGGTCTATCTCTTCGGCTCGATATTCTGCGCCGTAGGCAGAAAACACCCGTGGTTCCATGTGCCATTTCATATTTTCATGGTCGCGGGCAGCATGATACACGCCTATGTGATATACGAATATGTTTTCATAGCTGCGTGATTATTTAAATTTCAAATAAAAGCAAAAGCGGCGGTTAAAAATTTAATTGCCGCTTTAAAAATTTTGTAAGATTTTGAGTTTAGCGCAGTCTTATATATGAAAGGAGGCGGCAGAGTGACGGAGTTTGAAAAAATATACCGCGATTATTTCGACGATGTGTTTCTTTATATCAAACGACTCTCGGGCAGCGAGGATATAGCCGAAGACATCACGAGCGAAGCTTTCTATAAGGCCATGCGTTCGATAAAAGGCTTTCGCGGCGAGTGCGACATCCGCGTTTGGCTGTGTCAGATAGCAAAAAACTGCTATTATACTTATCTCAAAAAATCCGCTCGGACGGATAGCGTCGATGATTCCGTTCTCTTCAATCTGCCCGCCTTTGAAGGAAACGCCGAAGAGCAGATATTGAAGCGCGATGAGGCAATGAGGGCGCGGAAAATCCTGCGCTCTATTCCCGACCCGTACAGAGAGGTGTTTATGTGGCGCGTATTTGCGCAGCTCAGCTATAAGCAGATAGGCGAGCTGTTCGGCAAAACCGAAAACTGGGCGTGTGTCACTTATCATCGGGCGCGCGGCATGATAAGAACAGGATTGGAGGAGAACGAAAATGAGAAATGAGTGCAATATCATTCGCGATATTCTGCCGCTGTATGCTGATAAAATGGTGAGCGCGGACACGGAATCTTTCGTTGAAGAGCATCTTATCGGGTGCGCCGAGTGCCGCGCGGAGCTCGAAAAGCTGAAAGTCGCCGATGCTATTGAGGCTGCCGTTTCGGATGCGGAAAATGATGACGAAAAGCGGCTCAAAGCTTTTGCAGGGAAGATCAACAGGAAAAGACATATTGTGATATCCGCATTTGCGGCAGTTCTGTTGATCATCTTTTTGCTCGGCGGCAGTCTGATATCATCCGCAAAATTCGGCACGGCGAATTTTTTTGCTGCCGCCAACGGATTTGTGCAGGTGACGGCTGCCGACAGGGAATATGTTGAAATACAACGCTCACCGAGAGTAGTTGTCGCCCGACCGGACTACGAGCTGTTCGCGGAATATATGAAAAATCGCGGCTTCAGCGAAGTCGAGCAGTTCGGCTCGCAGCATATTTTTTCTGACGGGGAGAGGACAGAGAGAGTCATTTATTATCAAAACTCATATTTTTCCAAATGGATTTGGGATTGATACTTTTGCGGAGAATCGGAAAAAAGCTTTACTCATGGGGCTTAACTCTGATATAATATACAATGTGTAAATTTATCTCAGGAGGGACGCCGATGAAACACGATTACCACGGAAAACCGGCTTCGCTTTCAGCGCGTCTTATGCGCGTCGCAAGACGGTACAAAAGAGAAGACAGACCCGAAAAGGCGGCGGAGCTTGCGGCTCTGCCTAAGAGAGAGCTCGGCGAAGGCGAGAAGCAGCGCCTGCCGAAGTTCATAGCTCCCGGCGATGTCACCTGCTTTTGCATTGACGATAAAAATGTGCTGTGGATAGGCACAAACGAGGGACTTTGGCGCGTGGACGAGAGCGAAAAGGATGAGCTCGACCGCGTGCAATGTTTCAGAGCCAACGCCTGTATGCTTGATAACAGCGTCAAAGCCGTTGAACCGGACGGCAAAGACGGCGTATGGGTGCTGACCGAAACCGGCGTTTCGCATATTGAAATGCGCATGCTCTCGGTCGAGCACAAGGCGAATCTTCATTCCGCCATGGACGAGAGAATAGTTCAGCGCCGCGGAATGCTCAGCGGCACTGATTGGAGCGCCGAGAGAAACCGCTGGGTGCCCCACGAGTCCGACAACGACGGACTCTGGACTGCGCTTGTCGCTATGGGAGACATCTGCCGCTACGGCGTGATGAAGAACGACCCGAAGTATACCTCCGAGCAGATAGAGCACGCGCGCAAAGTTGCGACCCGCTGGACGGAGGCTGTGCTCCTGCTCGAATACATACCCTCGTGGAAGGGCAAAGTCGCGTCGTTTGTCCGCTACAACGAGCCGGGCACGAACCGAGCGTCAAAGGGCTACCTCAAGCGCGGCAGAGAGGGAAAATTGAACATCCCCGATTTCGGCCCTGCGGGCTTTGTTCACGCCGAGCTCGGCCCCGTCGATGAGGATGACTGGGCGGAGCGCGACGCGGTGCCTGAGATAGTTTTCCGCAATGTCGAGGGCTATATAGCGCGCTCGTATCATGTCACCGATCCCGTCAACGACCCGATACCGTTCCATGACGGCGTTTTCTTCAAAAAAGTCTATGACCCCGACGGGAAGCTAGTCAGTGTGCGCGTGCCCACGAGCAGCGACAAGGGCGACGATTTGCCCGGACTGCTTGCCGTTGACAGCTCGCTGGAAATTCCCGAGCGCCTGCGCCGCCTCTATACGGATGAAATCGACCCCGCGACCGGCAAGCACTGGGGCGACGACGATATAGTCTATAAATGCGACACCTCGAACGATGAGCTTACCGGACACTATGCGATATGGCAGCTCGCCTATGACATACTCGGCGAGGATGACCCGGAGCTCCGCGAGATAATCGCGACGATAGCCGAGCGCCACGCCCGCCACTTCGCGGACAACGACTATGCCCATACGGATGCGGGCGGTCAGCCGACCTCATGGGCGCGCATGACGAGGGAATATTATCTAAACCGCGACTGCGAGGGCTACGAGGACGGACCGCTCGGCACGATGATCCTGCTCCAGCTGTTTAAAGTTGCACATCATGTCACAGGCAACGAGCGCTGGGATAAAGAATACCGCAAGCTCGCGCTCGAAGAGCCCTATCGTTACGCCGACCTCGCCTGCGAGCACTACGAGCGATATGAAAACAAGATAAAAGAATTTTTGCACAACGAGGAGCTTGACTCCGAGACGCTGTTCCCGATGGTCGTCAAGACGATGAATTATTCCGACACGCGCATGGCGGCGATAGTCTATTACACCATGTCGCAGCTCGAGGATGATCCGATACTGCTCGAAAAGTTCAGGCGCGGCGCGGACTGCTGGTGGAGGCTCGAAAAATACGGGCGCGATATAGAGTGGTCGCTCGTCTATCAGCTGATGTACCCCGACGAGGAGAAGTATGACGCATTCGGCAGACCCTGCAAAGATGTTCTCGCATGGCAGGCTTCGCGCTATCCCGTCAGCTCCCGCGAGATATTTATCGACAACACCACTCGCCCCGATGCCCGCGAAGAGGACGGCATGCTCTGGTATAAAAATACCGAGAAGCCGATACCCTATGCCGTTGCAATGGATGAGCGCGGCGGCACGGGCACTGATTTCTTCCATGCCCGCCAGGGTAGATGGGACAATAGCATCGGCGTCAACGGCTCATACAATCTCATCATGCCCTATTGGATAGGCCGCTACAACGGTCTGCTCAAAGAGGAGAGCGCGGGCGGCGATATCACCGCCGACGAGCTCGAGGAGATACTCAGAACGCAGTAAAAATTATTTGCAAAAGAACGGATAAAACAACCGAGCCGCAGCAGTTTACCTGTTGCGGCTCAAGCTGTTTGCTTGAAAGTTTATATATAAATCGGGAGCTGCGGCGCAGGTTCGATTGCGCGCCCCCGAAAATCTCGATCCGACTATCCTGATTTTTTACTCAAACACCAGTCTGCCCATTTTTCCGTTCTGTAGAATTTGCCGGACATCGTGTGTCCGTATTTGTTCCAGCGGGTGTATTTTATGTCTGTGCCGAGTTTCTTGAGCTCGGCGGCGTAGTAATCGTCGCTGTCTATTTTTACATTTGTGTCGTCCGACGAATGCGCCGCCCAGATAGGCGTTTTTATTAATCGCTCAATATCATATTTTTCATAGTCACGATCCAGGCACAAGCCGCCCATCACGGGCACTGCCGCCGCGAAATATTCGGGAAAAAGATAGATAAGCTGCCAGACGCAGCAGCCGCCGAAGGAAGTGCCGATGATATATATGCGCTTTCTGTCGAAATCTGCAGGCAACTTATCGGTAAGCTTCTTTATCGATTTTATATAATTCTGCATCGCTTCGCCTCTGTTTGAGCCGAAAGGTGCCTGCGGCAAAAGAATATTGCAATCTGTTTTTAATAGCTGTCTGTACAATGGTAAGTTGTCAAACAGCTGTTTAAAATTATCACTGCCCATTGCGCCCGCGCCGTGTAAGAGAACGAATAACGGATCGTTTTTATTTTTGCTTGCACGAAGCCTGAAAGGAAAGCATATTTTATTCTCTCGGTCGGTGTATTTATAGGTCGAAAATCTTCCGCCAGATACTTTCTTTATGCCGTCGCCGCTGCGGCTGAGTTCTCTCTCTATATGCGCGGCGGCTCGGTTTTGCTTTTTCTTGTAGCGCTTATAGTATCTGTATGCCTTCATAACAGAATGAGGCATTTTGCCTTTTTTCTCGATGGAGCCTTGCGAAAGTATATATAAATATCCGTCGCTGCCCTCAAGCTGAGCTTCTTTTAAAAGGCTTTTGATTGTATCAAGCTCGCTTTCATCGAAAGCTATGAGAGCCAAGCCCATATCCGACGAGCCTTTTTCAATATATGGCTCGAAAGGCGCAATGTCGCAGAAATCGCTGTCAACAAGACAGCGGAATCTCAAGTTGCTCATAAAATCACCGTATATTCAGAATGTGCATTCACATGGCATGATTATTTTTTCAGATACTCCGCATACTGCCTGTAAAGCTCCGCCGAGCTCTCGTGCCCGGCGAACGAGCCGGAATCATCGGGGTTCATCAGCCCGATATATTGATATCCGATTATCTTGTCCGCATACGGCGCGACGTTCGCTATCTGCCGCTCGATTCGCTTGAAATCGGCGGGGAGCAGTGCACTCTTGTACACCATGCCCTCGAATTTGAACAGCTCGATATCAGCCCAGAGCGCGGCGCGTCCGGCTTTATCATGGGCTTTTTTGAGGCGTTCAAATATTCTCTCGCTCTGCCACACGCGCGTCTTCTTGACCCCGATTTCGTCCTGATACGCAATGAAATCGACATCGAGCGAGGCGAGCGCGTCGATATATTTTGAGTTTGTGAGCGTAAGATTTGTGCCGTAGGGCGCGATAAGCGTCTTTTTGTCGGGCGTTATCTCGCGGCAGCGGGCGGAGCAGAGATTGACATATTTCATGCAATTCCCCGAAAAGCGCAGGATTATACAAGTCTCGTCCGGGAAATACCAGCCGTAAAAGCTGCTGTGTCGCGCGTATTTTTCCGTCAGCTCATCCATGGCTTTAAACGAGCGGTCTATTACCTCGCTCGAGGTTATGTTGACTCCGGGCTTCGTCCAGTCGCCGTAAAAGCCGTTGCCGAGGAAAACCTTTATGCCGCATTTGTCCGCCTCGTCGAGCACCGCCTCGATAGGGTCGGCGCAGGGAATATCAGCCAAAGGAAAAACTGACGACTCAAAATAGCAGCGGTCATAGAGTGCCGTTGCCATAATGACTATGTACTCCATTTTGAGCGCCGCTATCTCGCGCACCTTTTCGCGCCAGTTTTCGGCGGTAAAGGAGTCGAGAGCGGGGTTCCAGTATTTGCCCTCCGCCGTGTTGTGATGGTGAATTTCAAAAAAAGTTCCGTCAATTCCTCTTGCCATAAAAGCACCTCCGTGTTCTTTCTAAATTATATCACGCCGCGACCCGTCAGGCAACGGTTTTCGGTGTCCGATATCAAACCGGGTGAAAACGCAAAATCTTCAAAAAATTCTTTACAAACCGCTCTATAACTGATATAATACCGTTGTATGCGTCCGCTACTCGGCTTATGGATTAAACCTCAAAGAGGTTTTCACCGGCCTTTTGCTGGGTTACGGAGCAAATATTAAAATGAGGTGAAAAGAAATGACTCAGGCAGAAAAAACCGCAATTATGCAGGAGTACGCTATCCATGAGGGCGACACCGGTTCTCCGGAGGTCCAGATCGCTGTTCTCACCAAGAGAATCCGCGACCTGACAGAGCATCTCAAGGAGCATCCGAAGGATCATCATTCGCGCCGCGGCCTTCTCAAGATGGTCGGTCACAGACGCAATCTCCTGGCATACCTTCAGAAGGTTGACATTGAGCGCTACCGTGCGATCATTGCCAGACTCGGTATCCGTAAATAATTGCACGACGAGCAGGCAGGAGTTTATTTCTGCCTGCTTTTCTGAACTCACAATCGACAGACTGCAACGGTTTTAGCAGTGAATCGGGGCTCCGGGAAGCCGGGGAACGGATTTATTGCTAAGTCCGGGGGTCTGTGGAAATAAATACAAAGAGGTAAAACTATGTTCGAGGATTTCAAAAAGTTTGAAACTGAAATCGCCGGCAGACCCTTCGTTGTTGAAGTCGGCAAGATGGCTCAGCTCGCAGGCGGTTCGTGCCTCGTCCGTTACGGCGAGACCGACGTGCTCTGCACCGCAACCATGGCTGCAAAGCCGAGAGAGGGCGTGGATTTCTTCCCGCTTTCAGTTGATTTTGAAGAGAAGCTCTATTCCGTTGGCAAGATTCCCGGTTCGTTCCAGCGCCGTGAGGGCAGAGCGAGCGAGAAGGCAACTCTTGCATCGAGAGTTATCGACAGACCCATCCGTCCTCTGTTCCCCAAGGATATGAGAAATGATGTCAGCGTCGTGGCTACCGTTATGTCGGTCGATCCCGACTGCCAGCCCGAAATCGCCGCTATGCTCGGCGTTTCCATCGCGCTCTCCATTTCCGAGATTCCGTGGGACGGCCCGATCTCCGGCGTGAGCGTCGGTCTTATCGACGGCGAGTATGTTATCAACCCCACCGAGGCTCAGCGTGAAGTCAGCCGCATGGCTGTCACCGTCGCTTCCACCTCCGACCTCGTCGCAATGATCGAGGCAGGCGCAAAGGAAGTCACCAATGACGAGATGTTCGACGGCATCATGTTCGCCCACAAGGAGAACCAGCGCATCGTCGAGTTCATAAAGGGAATCCAGGCAGAAGTCGGCAAGAAGAAGATCGACTTCCCCTCAAACGATCCCGCGCCCGAGATGTACGAGGCTATCAAGGATTTCGCTATCGACGATATCCGCGTCGCTCTTGACACCGATGATAAGCGCATCCGTGACGAGCGCCTCAAGCCCATCTATGAGAAGGTTCATGAGAAGTTCGACGAGATTTATCCCGACGAGATAGAGAAGATCGATGACTGCCTTTACAAGACCCAGAAGTTCGTCGTGCGCCGCTGGCTGCTTGACGACGGCAAGCGCGTTGATGGCAGAGGCATCGATGAGATTCGCCCGCTTGCGGCTGAAATCGACCTGCTCGACAGAGTCCACGGCTCGGGTATGTTCACCAGAGGCCAGACTCAGGTTCTGACCGTCACCACCCTCGGCCCCGTCAGCGATTCTCAGATTCTTGACGGCATCGACGGCGAGGACACCAAGCGCTATATGCACCACTACAACTTCCCCTCGTACTCGGTCGGCGAGACCAAGCCCTCGAGAGGTCCCGGACGCCGCGAGATCGGCCACGGTGCTCTTGCAGAGCGTGCTCTTCTGCCCGTTATCCCGAGCGTTGAGGAGTTCCCGTACTGCCTGCGCCTTGTCTCCGAGGTTCTTTCGTCCAACGGCTCGACTTCGCAGGCTTCCATCTGCGGCTCGACCCTTTCGCTTATGGCTGCCGGCGTGCCGATAAAGGCTCCCGTTGCCGGTATCTCCTGCGGACTTGTTACAGAGGGCGACCGCTTCATGACCATGGTCGATATCCAGGGCCTTGAGGACTTCTTCGGCGACATGGACTTCAAGGTCGGCGGCACCAAGAAGGGTATCACCGCTATCCAGATGGATCTTAAAATACACGGTCTGACCCCCGCCATCATCCGCGAGGCTCTTGACAAGACCTACAAGGCACGCTGCTACATCCTCGATGAAGTCATGCTGCCCGTTATCTCCGAGCCCAGAAAAGAGCTCTCCAAGTATGCTCCCAAGATGCTCACTACCAAGATTGACACCGAGAAGATCGGCGATGTCATCGGCAAGCAGGGCAAGGTTATCCAGAAGATCTGCGCAGAGTGCAACTGCAAGGTCGACGTTGAAGAGGACGGAACCGTCTTCATCTCCGCTATCGACATTGACGATGCGAAGCGTGCTCTCAATATGGTTGAGACCATCGCGAACGATCCCGAGGTCGGCGCTATCTACAAGGGTGTTGTTACCCGCCTGATGGACTTCGGCGCATTCGTTGAGATCGCTCCCGGCAAAGAGGGTCTTGTCCACATCAGCCATCTTGATGTCAAGCACGTTGACCGTGTTGAGGATGTCGTTGCTGTCGGCGACGAGGTCATAGTCAAGGTTCGCGAGATAGACGACCAGGGCAGACTCAACCTCTCCCGCAGAGACGCTCTTATCGAGGTCGAGGGACTTGTTCCCGAGAACGACCTGTCCGATGAGCCCCGCAGAGCTCCCAGAAGGGACAACCGCGGCGGCAGAGATGGCGGAAGAAGAGATAACCGCGGCGGCAGAGGCGGCCACGGCGGAAAGAGATATTAATCTCTGATATAAAAATTAGCAAAGACCGCTGTATCACAAGATACGGCGGTCTTTTGATATAGCAAAAACGGAACTGCAACTATTGCCACAGTTCCGCATTTTTATTTGTGATATTTTCCGCCGTTCGATATCATGAACGCGCGGTAGATCTGTTCTAGCAGCATCACGCGTGCGAGCTGATGCGGGAATGTCATTTTCGACATCGAGAGCTTGAAGTTCGCGCGGCGCTTGACCTCGTCAGTCAGCCCGTGCGAGCCGCCGATAATAAAAACAAGGTTTCCGCTCCCGCCGACTGCCGCCTGCTCAATGTCGTGGCTGAGTTCTTCCGAAGAGAGCTGCTTGCCCTCAATGCACATCGCGTAAACGCGCGCCGACGGGTGAATGAGCTGTAAAATTCGCTTTCCCTCGTCCGCGAGAGCCGAGTCTATCTGCGCCTTCGACGGGTCGTCCGGGATGCGCGCGGGGGTCAGCTCCGTTATTTTCAGCTTGCAGAATGCCGAAAGGCGCTTTGAATATTCGGCGCATGCGCCGCGCAGGTAGTCCTCCTTGAGCTTGCCGACGCATATAATATCTATGTTGTACATCTTACCCTCCGTTTAAAAACTTATCGCTTTTCCGTTGTCGCCCGCGACGCCGAGCAGATAGTCGCTGCCCGCCTTTGCGCCGTGGATAGTGAACGCCGAGTGGGTAGTCTCATATGCGAGGTCGGGCGTGTTGTTCTGCTTGCTCAGATGCCCGAGCATGAAGCGCACCGTGCCCGAGTCGAGCAGCTTCACCGCCGCGTCGGAGCACGCAGTGTTTGAAAGATGCCCTATGTCCGAGAGTATGCGCTGCTTGAGCGGATAGGGGTATGGTCCGCGCCACAGCAGGTCTATCTCGTGGTTCGATTCAAGCATTACGAGGTCGCTGCCATAAATCGCGTTCATCACTGTGTCGGTCATATGACCGAGGTCGGTCGCTATCGATATGCGCCTGCCGTCCGGCGTGACCGCTGTGTAGCCGCAGCTCTGTGCGGCGTCATGCGGCGTTGCAAAGGGCTTCACATATATCCCCGCCGCCTCCGCGCCGTTTTCGCTTATCTCGCGCGCGGTGAACTTGCCGTTGAGTATGCCTATGGAGTCGAGCGCCCTGAGCGTGCCCGCCGACGCATAGACATCAATATTCCTGCTGCCTGCAAAGACCCGCAGTCCGTTTATATGGTCTGAGTGTTCGTGGGTGATGAAAATTGCGCTGATGCTGTCCGGCGATACGCCGATATTTTCGAGCGCGCCGGTTATTCTTTTCGCGCTGACTCCCGCGTCGATGAGTATGCCGCCGTCGGAAGTGCCTATGTATATGCAGTTGCCGCTGCTCGAAGAGAAGAGCGGACAGAATTTTGCCATATTTTTCTCCTTTAAAAAATCCTGCGCCGGCATGACCGATGCAGGATTCTTGCATTTATATTTTAGACGGCTCTTGAGATATCGTCGGGTTCGGGTCTGTCAACGCGGCGAATGTCCGCGCCGAGCCCGGTGAGCTTTTCGACGATGTTTTCATATCCGCGGTCGATGTGCGAGATTTCTTCAATCTCGGTCGTGCCTTTGGCGATGAGTCCGGCGATTATCATTGCTGCGCCCGCACGCAGGTCGTCTGCTCTGACGGGTGCGCCCTTGAGCTGTTCAACGCCCTCGATAACTGCCATCTTGCCCTCGACCTTTATCGAAGCGCCCATGCGGGTCAGCTGCTCGACATAGCGGAAGCGGTTATCCCAAACTCCCTCGGAAACGAAGCTCGTGCCGTCCGCGATGCTCAGAAGAGCGGTCATCTGCGGCTGCATATCGGTCGGGAAGCCGGGGTATGGCATAGCCTTTATCGTGCATTTGCCGGGTCTGCCGTTCGCGCAGACTCTGATGCTGTCGTCATTTTCTATAACATCGATGCCGCACTCTATAAGCTTGGCGGAGATGGATTCAAGATGCTTCGGAATAACATTCTTGATAAGAACGTTTCCGTCCGTTGCGGCGGCGGCGACCATATATGTGCCAGCCTCGATCTGGTCGGGGATTATCGAATAGTTGCAGCCGTGCATGTGCTCGACTCCGCGGATTTTAATTGTATCCGTACCTGCTCCGCGAATGTCCGCGCCCATGGAGTTGAGGAAGTTTGCGAGGTCAACTATGTGCGGCTCTTTTGCGGCGTTTTCAATAACGGTCAGCCCTTTCGCCTTGACTGCGGCGAGGATAACATTGACCGTCGCGCCGACAGAAGCCTCGTCGAAATAAACGGAGCTGCCCTCAAGTCTCTCGGCGGCGGCGTCGATTATCGCATTTTCGCCTATCGTGACTGTTGAGCCGAGCAGCTCAAAGCCCTTGATGTGGCGGTCGATCGGGCGCACGCCGAAGTTGCAGCCGCCGGGCATGGCGACTTTCGCGCGGTGGAATCTGCCGAGCAGCGCGCCGATGAAATAATAAGAAGCGCGCAGATGCTTCGTCATATCGTGCGACACGACGTAGGAGTTGACTCCCTTTGTGTCGATCTCGAGCGTGCTCTTGCTCAGGCGTTTTATGCGTGCGCCGAGCTGTTCGAGAATTTTTGTCATATAATAAACATCACTGATGTTGGGAATGTTTTCAATAACACATACATCCTGAGCGAGGATAGTTGCGGGCAGAATAGCTACGACTGCGTTTTTAGCGCCGCTTATGCTGACCTCTCCTCTGAGGGGTATGCCGCCGTTGAGCACGAACTTTTCCAATTTGTTCACTCCTATATAGTTTTTATATCAAAAAAGCAGTAAAAATCGAATGAAATAAAATACATTTTACGACACTAAATTATATCATCTTTTTGCCCCATTGAAAAGAGTTTTTTCAAAAAATTATACTGCATTTTTCTGCGTCGGCGGCGTTGTGCAATAAAAATTTTAGATTTTGCCGGCAATGCCGCGCATTTCTGCTGTTCGGTTTTATTATTGACAGCTTCGGCACATTTAGAAGCGGAATTTTTTAATTTGCGGATATTTTTGGCAGCAGGGCAGAGCGGCAATTATATTGCGGCATTTTTAATTTGTATGTTGTTAATTTTTATATTTTGTGGTAAAATCCTTTCATCAGGAAAAAGGGGGCGCCGCATGGACAGACTCGATAAAACGGTCGCAAAGCAGATGAATCTCTCGCGCAGCGGCGCAAGGCAGCTCATAAGAAGCGGCGCGGTCGAGGTGAACGGCAAAAAAATATTCGCAGCCGACGAGCAGATCGATATCAATTCCGACGAGCTTAAAATAAGCGGAAAGACCGTCACCGTGCGCCGATATCTCTATATCATGCTCAACAAGCCCTCCGGCGTGCTCAGCGCCGCAAAGGATCCCGACTGCCCGACGGTCGTCGATCTCCTGCCGCCCGAGCTCAGCAGGCGCGGACTTTTCCCCGCCGGCAGGCTCGACAAGGACACAACGGGGCTTTTGATAATCACCGACGACGGCGACTTTGCCCACCGACTTATCTCGCCCTCGCACCATGTCTATAAAACATACGAGGCGACGCTCGAAAGCGATATAAGTGAAGAACAGCTTGATACCCTGCGGCAGGGCGCGGTGCTCGGCGACGGCACGGAGTGCCTGCCCGCGAGGCTCAGAAAGATAAGCGATGAGCCGCCTACGGTGCGCGTTCAGATACGCGAGGGCAAGTATCATCAGGTCAAGAGAATGTTCGCTTCCGTTGAAAACAGCGTTGTTGCGCTGCGCCGAACGGCGATAGGCGCGCTGAAGCTTGACAGCACGCTCTGCGAGGGTGAGGCGCGTCTGCTGACTGACGACGAGCGCAAAATGATATTCTCGGAGGCCGAGATTATATAAGCAAAAAAGGGCGCAGCCCGTAAAAATAAGCGAGGTTAAAAAATGTCTGACAAAAGAGCAAACGACCTGAACCTCTTCACAAAGGATCAGGACAACTACAGTATCGACACGAGCAAGAAGCTCAAGGTCGGTATAATCGGCACCGGCTGGATAGCCGAGAGCCACATCAGCGAATATCTCAAGATGCCCGATGTTGAGCTTGTCGGCGTGGCGGATCTTGTCGACGGCAAGGCGGAGGAGTTCCTCAGAAAGTGGAACGCACCCGAGGGAGTCAGGGTCTATCATTCGCACAAGGAACTTATTGACAACGAGGAGCTCGACGCAGTCAGCGTCTGCACCTACAACATGACCCATGCGGAGTGCACAATTTATGCACTCGATCACGGCGTCAATGTCCTGCTCGAAAAGCCCATGTGCGTCACCCTTGAAGAGGCTGTCGAGATAAGAAAAGCCGAGAAGAGAAACGGCAAGATAGTCTCAGTCGGCTTCCAGCCGCGCTACAACCCGAATATGCAGATGATAAAATACATAATCGAGTCCGGTGAGCTCGGCAAGGTCTATCATATCCAGATAGGCGGCGGCAGACGCAGGGGTATCCCGACCCCGTTCGGCACGACCTTTATCGAGAAAGAGACCGGCGGCATCGGAGCGCTCGGCGACATCGGCTGCTATGCGCTCGACATGGTTTTGAACGGCATGGGCTATCCCAAGCCGTTGACGGTCACGGGCTTCCTCTCCGATTATTTCGGCAAGGCGGACGACTACAAATACAAGGATGTTTTCGGCGTCGACGATTTCGCGGCGGGCTTTGTCCGCCTCGAGGGCGGTCTAACTATCGATTTCAAGACCGCATGGGCGATGAATGTTGACACAATGGGCGACACCGTCGTTCTCGGTACAAAAGCCGGACTGAAGATACCGTCCTCGGGTCACTGGGGCAGCATTGACGCTCCGCTGAAAATATACAGAAACATCGGCGAAGCAGAGGTCGAGACGGTCGTCCCCATGCTCGAAGAGCCCGAGGAGGGCGTGTTCTACTGGAAGGTCAGAAAGTTCCTCGACGCCGTCAAAGAGGGCGGCGAAGCGCCCGTCCCGACGAGTCAGGCTATCTACAACCAGGCTATCCTCGACGGAATCTACCGTTCCGCTCAGATAGGCCATGAGATAGAGCTCGAGATCCCCGAAGTCTGATAGAAAAATGAGCGGCTGTGCAGATGCACGGCCGCTTTTTGTGTACGATTTTTCGCCTTGCTAAATATTGATTAGTAAAGTATAATGATGTCGGATATACAAATCAAGATATAAGAGGGGAAAATTTTCAAATGAGTTGTGATATAAGCTATATTGATGCGTGCGAGATGTTGCATACATATAACGACTCCGAGGATGACACCGGAGAGATATTGGAACATTCTTATTTATTTCAATTTGATGAGTCAGTTCTGACGGAAGCCGAACGGCTCAATGTTATACTCCCGCTTATAAAATGGGAAGTGGATAACAACGAGCTTACCGAGGCTTTGAGCGATGAACTGTATCTTTATTATGAAGATTTACTCAAGGGACGCCTTGAGGGCATATTGGACGAGGAGGATGCCCCACTTGTTATAAGCGTGCTCAGAGAATGTTATATAAAAGCTTTTGGAAAAGACACCCTCGATGAAGAGGAGTAATAAAAATTGTCACGCGGTCGGGAGATGGGATACTCTTACATTATACCGCTTGCGCGGCATTGTGTCGCGTCGCCCTACAAAATTGAATTATATTGCTGAACGCAAGCAAAGTAACTATTGATACAATATTTACGAACACAAAAAACTGCCCTGCTGACGCAAGGCAGTTTCTTTTATTTCACGAACAGTCCGTGCTTGGTGCAGTAGAAATAGTATCTCCCGCCATAGAGAGCGGGCAGGAGAAACTCGGGGCTCTGCTCGGGATAGAGCCGCACGAGCAGAACGCGGTCGCAGTTCACATATGCGATGAACGCAATGTGGTGCTCCTTTGTCATGCCGTGGTCGAATGTCAGATATATTCCGCCGTCGGCGCGCTCAATGCTTAATGTGTGTTCGTTGTCCGATTTCTGCGCTTTCAGCGGTTCGAGCTTTCTGCCGCAGCATGAAAATTCCGCGTTTCCCGTGCCTGTGAATACCGCACCGCATTCGGGACAGACGAAGAATTTTATTATCTTCATGTTGCCCGAGTCGCATGCGTTTTCGCTCAGCTCGCCGCAGAGCAGCCCCCTTTCGCGTCCACGCCGAGAATCGAGCTCAAATCGTTTATCAGCGACACGTCGGGATATCCCAGCCCGCGCTCCCATTTGGACACCGCCTGAACGCTGACGCCGAGAATCTCGGCGAGCGCCGATTGAGTCATGTCTTTGCCGAGACGCAGCCTGCGGATGAGTGCGCCGGACTTTTTGCAGTCCATTTTTATCACCTTAAATCAGTATTACTATTTAACTTTAAAAATTCAGTTAACCTATCTTGATTTACATTATATGAAATCATATTACCTTCTTCAAAAATATAAAATGGTCTATTTCCAATAATTTCAAATTTACCATTCTCATAATAAATAGTATCTTCTTCAGGAAGAGCTATTATTTTTTTATTTTTTGATAATTTTAGCAGATAGTTTTTATTTAATTCAGTCTTTTCTTTATCTTGATTTGTAAAATGACAAAGAAAAGAAAAATGGCTTACTACATCAAAACCCATTAAATCTTTAAGGTCAACTTCATTTTTGTCTGCATATTTACATGTGTCGATACATTGCCCTAAAATTATAGCACCAGCACTACCTCCAAAAACAATGCCATTATTCTCAATAAAAACTTTTATTTTTTCAAATGAACTACTATCTTTTAAATCTTTTAGTAATTTAAATGTATTTCCACCACCAATAAATAATGCAGAATAATTTTCTAAATTTTTATTAAATAAATCGGTACCCGAAACAACCATATCTATATTTGGAACATCAATACCTTTTAATTCATCTTTAATCCATTCATAACAGCTTGGATATCTTTCACTTGGCATAGCAAGTGGAATATATAATATAGGTTTATTATGATCTATAACTTCATTTAATTTCTTATTTGCATCAACTGTTTGTTGTCCACAACCTCCACCGCATAAAAATATTCTCATTCTATCTCATCTCCATATACATTTCTCTTGTTATTAAAAGTTGTTTTGCTATACTTTCTTTGCCAAAAACTAACTCTTTTTGCTCTGAATCAGTATGAATAAATCCAGCTTTTTATTAATTTGAACAACCTTCTTAATTTACAAACTAGTTAATCAGTAAAATTATACTATATTCAGACATATTTTTCTATAATCCTATTGAAGAATCAAAAAATGCTATAATTAACACAGTTGATTTAATCAATAATGAAATGATATCATCGGCTGATAATTTGTTCAATGAACGCTTCGTTTAATGCGGTTCAGGGGCTTGAGACAGAGTACGCTTGTTATCGCGGTCAGCGGCAGGGCGGCGAGAATACCTATCGAGCCGGCGAGCGCCTGAAGAATCTCAACGGCTATCTGCTCGCGGTTGAGTATCTGGCTGACATTGCTGCTGTAAGTGACCATGAGGAGCATGCAGCAGAGCGCCGAGCCGATATAGGCGAGCACGAGCGTGTTCGCCATCGTTCCCATTATGTCGCGCCCGATGGTGAGCCCGGATTTCAGCAGCTCGCGCGCCGGTAGATCGGGCGATTTTTCGTTTATTTCGCACAGCGACGAGGCTATAGACATAGCGACATCCATCACCGCGCCGACCGCGCCGACGATTATCATCGCGAAGATTATCGCCTTGAGGTCGATCGGGTTGTCTTTGCGGAGATTGTAGAGATACAGCCACTCCGAGTCGAGCACGCCGGACATTTTTATCTGATCGCGCAGCAGCAGTTCGAGAGCGCCCGCGACGAGCACGCCGCCCACGCATCCGACTCCCGCGGCAAGGCACTTGACATTCAAGCCCTCAATCAGAACGAGCGTCATGACCGTGATATAGACGCAGGTGACTATCGACCAAATGTAGATATTCTGTCCGTTGAGTATCGCAGGGATCAGATTAATGAACACTGCAAGGCAGGTGAACACGAGCGATATTATCGTATCGAGTCCCTTCTTGCGCCCGAAAATCAGTATCAGCAGGAAGAAAAACGCGCAGAGCATCACGAGCGGCGTTATTCGCGAGAAGTCGGAGAGGTAGTAGTCCGCCGTGCCCTCGTCGTTCGGGTCATAGACGAGAATGACATTGTCACCGACCTCGACCTCGGGTTGGGGCAGACCGTAGAGCATATCCTTCTCCTGAACGGCGTAGAGGGTCTTGCCGCGCACTTTGCCGGAGGTTGCTTTCGCCTCAAAGAATATGTACTGCATGCTGATTTTTCCGCCGCTCTCCTCGTCGCTCACGGTTTCTTGTTCGTCCGTGATGCGCAGTACCTTTGCGCGCACGGAGACAACGTCCTCCTTGTCGCCGAAAACGCCGTTGCCTATGGCAATTTTGTATGCTGTGAACAGATAGACTATCGACAAAATTATCGTCGAGACATAAACTATTATTTTTTTCTTTTTCGCTTTATCCAAAATAATTACCCGCTTTATTCTCTGTACGTCTCCGATGCTGCCGGAGCATTTTTGTCTGATATTCGTCCCCGCAATGGATTTGCGGCTTGGAATATATCTAATTATATCACACCGCCGAGCATAAATAAACCGACGAATTGAACAAAAAAACCGCCGCACTCTTTTGGAGCGCGGCGGAAAACCGTATGTGTTTATTTATCAGTCAGCCTTGGGTGCGTAGAGGTCCTTGAGTCTGAGCAGGTGCTCATATCTCTCGACGCTCTTGACTTCAGCTTCGCTGAACAGCTTCTCTGCGCGCTCGGGGAACGAGCGGGTCAGCGAGGAATAACGAGCCTCGTTGAGCAGGAAGTTGCGATACTCTTCGGTGACAGGCTGCTTGCTGTCGATGGTGAAGGGGTTCTTGCCCTCTGCCTTGAGCATCGGGTTGAAGCGGAACATGTTCCAGTAGCCGCACTCGACAGCTCTCTTCATTTCTTTCTGGCAGTTGACCATGCCGCCCTTGATGGAATGCATCTCGCAGGGAGCGTAGGCGATGACGATCGACGGGCCCGGATAAGCCTCAGCCTCTTCGATTGCCTTTATCGTCTGGTTCATGTTAGCGCCCATAGCGATCTGAGCAACATAGACATAGCCGTAGCTCATTGCTATCTCGGCAAGGCTCTTCTTGGCTATCGACTTACCGGCAGCCGCGAACTGAGCGACCTGACCGATCTGAGATGCCTTGGAAGCCTGTCCGCCGGTGTTGGAATAGACCTCGGTATCGAAGACCATGATGTTGACGTTCTCGCCGGAAGCAAGGACGTGATCAACGCCGCCGAAACCGATATCGTATGCCCAGCCGTCGCCGCCGAAGATCCAGACGCTCTTCTTGGAGAGGAACTCCTTGTTCTCAACGATATCCTTGCAGTCTGCGCAGTCGATATCCTTGATAGCGTCGGCAAGTGCGTCGGCAGCAGCGCCGTTGGTCTTGACATCGTCCTTCGTGTCAAGGAATGCCTTAGCAGCAGCCTTGACCTCGTCGGAAGCCTTGTCGGACTCGGCGATAGCCTCGACCTTTGCGATCAGTCTGTTGCGGACAGCATTCTGACCGAGAAGCATACCGAAGCCGTGCTCGGCGTTGTCCTCGAACAGGGAGTTAGCCCATGCGGGACCGTGGCCGGCCTTGTTGGTGGTGTAGGGGGAAGTCGCAGCGGGGCCGCCCCAGATGGACGAGCAGCCGGTGGCGTTGGAGATATACATCTTATCGCCGAACAGCTGGGTTATCAGGCGGGCATAAGCGGTCTCGGCGCAGCCTGCGCAGGAACCGGAGAACTCGAGCAGCGGAGTCTTGTACTGGCTGCCGATAACGGTGCCGTCTGCAACCTCATCCTTGACGGAGACGTTTGCGACCATGTAATCGAATACGGACTGCTTCGCATCCTGGCTCTCACGGGAGACCATCTTGAGCGAATTGGTCGGGCAGACGCCTACGCAGACGCCGCAGCCCATGCAGTCGAGGGGAGAAACAGCGAGGGTGTACTTATAGACGCCCTTGCCCTTGCCGGCCTTCTTGTCGACGATAGCTGCGCCCTCAGGAGCGTTGGCAGCCTCTTCTTCGGTCAGAAGGTACGGGCGGATAGTTGCGTGCGGGCAGACGAAGGAGCACTGGTTGCACTGTGCGCAGGTCTCTGCGTTCCACTCGGGAACCATGACCGCGACGCCGCGCTTCTCATAGGCGGATGCGCCCTGCTCGAAAGTGCCGTCTGCGTGATCAACAAAGACGGAAACCGGGAGAGAATCGCCGTTCATAAGGCCGACAGGTCTCATGATGGAGTCAACCATCTTGACGAGCTTCTCGGGGCCGTTCTCGCTGACAGCCTTGGGAGCGTCAACAGCGTCAGCCCAGTCTGCGGGAACGTCGATCTTGACGTATGCGGTAGCGCCGGCGTCGATAGCCTTCTCGTTCATCTCGACTATCTCTTTGCCCTTCTTCATGAACTTCTGGGCCTTCTCCTTCATGTAGCCGATAGCCTCTTCCTCGGGAAGAATCTTGGCAAGGGAGAAGAATGCAGACTGAAGAACGGTGTTGGTGCGCTTGCCCAGACCGATCTTCGCCGCGATATCAATAGCGTTGACGGTGTAGAGCTGAATGTTGTTCTTGGCTATGTAGCGCTTAGCCTCTGCGGGCATCTTCTCGTTGAGCTCATCAGCGTCCCACTGGCAGTTGATGAGGAAAACGCCGCCGGGCTTAACATCGTTGACCATCTTGTAGCCCTTCTCGACATAGGAGGGGTTGTGGCAGGCAACGAAGTCAGCCTTGTTGATATAATAGGGGCTCTTTATCGGGTTGTCGCCGAAACGAAGGTGGGAGATGGTGATACCGCCCGTCTTCTTCGAGTCATACTGGAAGTAAGCCTGAATGTACTTATCGGTGTGGTCGCCGATGATCTTGATGGAGTCCTTGTTCGCGCCGACTGTGCCGTCGCCGCCGAGACCCCAGAACTTGCACTCGATGGTGCCGGGAGCTGCGGTGTTGGGAGCTTCCTTCTCCTCGAGGGACAGGTGGGTAACATCATCGTTGATGCCGATAGTGAACTGGTTCTTGGGCTCGTCCTTCTTGAGCTCGTCATAAACAGCGAACACGCTTGAAGGCGGAGTGTCCTTGGAACCGAGGCCGTAACGGCCGCCGCAGACCTTTGCGGTCACGCCCTTTGTAGCAAGAGCGGTAACAACGTCAAGATAGAGGGGCTCGCCGAGAGCGCCGGGCTCCTTTGTTCTGTCGAGAACAGCGATCTTCTTGGCGGTTGCGGGGATAGCTGCGACAAGTCTGTCAGCGGAGAAGGGTCTGTAAAGGCGAACCTTGACAAGACCGACCTTCTCGCCCTTGGCGGTGAGGTAGTCGATAACTTCCTCTGCAACGTCGCAGATGGAGCCCATAGCGACGATTACTCTGTCAGCGTCGGGAGCGCCGTAGTAGTTGAAGGGCTTGTAGTCAGTGCCGAGCTTGGCGTTGACCTTGTCCATATACTCCTCGACGATGCCGGGGATAGCGTCATAATACTTGTTGCAGGCCTCACGGTGCTGGAAGAAGATATCACCGTTCTCGTGAGAGCCGCGCATTACGGGACGCTCGGGGTTGAGAGCGCGCTTTCTGAACGCCTCAACAGCGTCCATGTCGCACATCTCCTTGAGGTCTTCGTAATCCCAGACCTGGATCTTCTGTATCTCGTGAGAGGTACGGAAGCCGTCGAAGAAGTTGATGAAGGGAACGCGTCCCTTGATTGCAGCGAGGTGCGCAACAGCGCCGAGGTCCATGACCTCCTGCGGGTTGGTTTCTGCAAGCATTGCAAAACCGGTCTGACGACATGCATAGACATCGGAATGATCGCCGAAGATGTTAAGAGCGTGAGAAGCGACGCATCTTGCGGATACGTGGAAAACTGCGGGAAGCAGCTCGCCTGCGATCTTATACATATTGGGGATCATGAGGAGCAGACCCTGAGAAGCGGTGTAGGTGGTTGTGAGAGCACCTGCGGCCAGAGAACCGTGAACGGTTCCGGCAGCGCCTGCTTCGGACTGCATCTCGGCGACCTTGACGGTCGTGCCGAAAATGTTTTTCATGCCCTTTGCCGACCACTGATCAACATAGTCAGCCATGGGGCTCGAAGGGGTTATCGGGTAGATACCGGCAACCTCTGTGAACGCGTACGACACATATGCAGCAGCATTGTTGCCGTCCATGCTCTTTGCTATTCTTGCCATTCTATGTTCCTCCCTATTTTAATAAACGTTTGAACGTATGGCATTGGTCAAATGACACCACGAATATAGTAACATTTTTGAGCTTCAATGTAAACAGATAAATAAACTAAAATAATAGAAAATATTTGTTTCGCCCTTTCTGAAATTTGTCAAAGTTCACATATTCTGCCTATATAATGTAATATAATACCCAATATGCAGCCGGGCACGGCTCCGAACGGACACAAAAGCTCCGATTTTCCGTGATTTTCGCCGAAAACAACTGAATTTGTCTTTCCCTGCCCTTCGCATCCGCGCGCGGTGCTCTCACGCGCTCCCGCTTTGAATGAGGCGGAGTTTGAATATTTGACAGAGAATATGTTTATGTGTATAATAAAACTTAACATCTCGGCGTATATGCCGACGGTGAATAATATTTAAACCGAAAGGAGCTAATCCATTCATGGATGACCCCGACCCCGGCAATCTTATTTTTCAGATAATTTTGCTGTTCGTACTTATTCTTCTCAATGCTTTCTTTGCGATGAGCGAGATCGCGATAATCTCCCTCAACGATACGAAGATCGCGAAAATGGCCGAGGAAGGCAACAAAAAAGCAAAGCAGGTTTTGAAGCTCACCGCGGATTCGAGCGGATTTCTTTCAACCATTCAGATCGGCGTTACCCTCGCAGGCTTCCTGACCTCCGCATCCGCATCGCAGACATTCGTTGATATGCTCTCCGGAGCTATCGGGAAAATATCTGTCCTGAGCGGAATCCCCGCAGGCGTTATCAACGGCTTCTCCGTCGTTGTCATTACGCTCATAACCTCGTATTTCTCTCTTGTCCTGGGCGAGCTTGCGCCCAAGAGAATAGCCATGCAGGCGCCCGAAAAGGTCTCGTTCAAGGTCGTCGGAATACTGCTCGGCTTCAAGAAAATAACCAAGCCTTTCGTAAAAATACTCTCCCTGTCGACCAACGGTCTCGTCCGTCTGCTGGGCTACGATCCGAATGCTTCGGAGGAGCCCGTGACCGAAGAGGAGATACGTATGATGGTCGATGTCGGCGGAGAAAAGGGCGTTATAGAGGACTCGCAGAAAGAGATGATAAACAACATCTTTGAGTTCGATGACCTCGACGCCGGAGATATAATGACCCACCGCACCGATATGACGGCGGCTGAGATAAGCGATCCTCTGAGTGAGATAGTCTCGCTCTCGATGGACAACGGCTATTCGAGAATCCCCGTCTATGACGACGACCCCGACAACATAGTCGGCATAGCGTATGTCAAAGATTTGCTCAAGTATATCGGCACCGACCTGCCGGAGGATGTGACTCTGCGCGATATTATCCGCGAGCCCGTTTTCGTCCCCGAATCGATGCCCTGCGGCGATCTGTTCAAGCAGATGACCGACAAGCACACGCAGATGGCGATAGTCGTTGACGAGTTTGGCGGCACGGCGGGAATAGTGACGCTCGAAGACGTGCTCGAATCGATAGTCGGCAATATTCAGGATGAATATGACGACGAAGAGGAAGAGATTTCTAAAATCGACGACACTACTTTCACCGTTGACGGCGTGACCTATATCGACGAGCTTGACGAGGTGTTCCATGTCTCCCTCCCCGAGGGCGATTACGACACTGTCGGCGGCTTTATTATCAGCAGACTCGGCTATCTCCCGCAGGACGGCGAGATGAATGTTGTCGAATACAAGAACCTGCGCTTCACCGTTCTCAATGTTGAGGACAGAAGAATCGGCAAGGTCAAGATTGAGATTCTCCCCGTCGAAGAGGAAAAAGAGGACGCGGAGGACGACTCAAAGCGCGAGAAGGGCGGCTGGTTCGCCGAGCGCCGCGAGGAAAAGGAAAAAGATAAAGAAAAAGTCGAATAACATAAAAGGGCTGAGCAAACGCGCTCAGCCCTCAACTTATCGATAAACCCGTTTTTTGACTTCGCAGGAAACAATCCCTCCTTTGTGTAAAGGGAGGGATTGCTTTGAATAAGTTGTAATTTTTCAAAAATGCGGAGTATTTTGGACTTTCACACAGCAACCCCTCAGTCACGGCTTCGCCGTGACAGCTCCCATTACACAGAGGAGCCCTGAGACCGTGTATTACAGACTTTTCGACAGACTGAGGGGCTGAGCAAATGCGCTCAGCCCTTTTTATATTGAATAAAAAACGAGCCGGAAGATTTTCTTCCGGCTCGTTGTGTTGTTCTGTTACGGCATGAGGCGATGGATTATCGCTATGCAGTCGTCGAGATCCATGATTCTCGGCACGGGGTAGAGGGGATTTGCCTCTTTGCATGCGCGCTTTGCGATGGTCTCGATGTCCTTCTCCTGAATTTTCTCGATCTTGTCGGGGATGTTCATTCTGGCGTTCATGTCTCTGATAGCCTGGATGAAGTCGAGAGCCTTCTGCTCGTCGGTCTGACCGGCTTTCGCAACACCTGCGCACTCGCAGAGTCTTGCAAGGCGCTCATAGGCGGTCTCGCCGTAGAAGTCGAGGACATAGGGCAGGATAATGGCGTTAGCAAGTCCGTGCGGCACGCCGTAGAATCCGCCGAGGTTATGGGCTATAGCGTGGACGTTGCCGACATAAGCTCTCGTGAACGCGATGCCCGCATAGTGCGAAGCGAGGAGCATCTGCTCTCTTGCGTGGAGATCCTTGCCGTTCTTGTAAGCCTCTTCGAGGTTCTCGAAGATGAGCTTGGTGGCGACTTCTGCCTTCTCGGAGGTGTCCTTGGTGTTGGAGTGGCCTATGTAGGCTTCAACCGCGTGGGTCAGAGCATCCATACCGGTGGTCGAAGTGATGTGGGGCGGAAGACCGACTGTAAGCTCGGGATCGAGAACTGCGTACTTCGGACGGAGCACGGGATCGTTGAGCGCATACTTCTCGTGGGTCTTGGTGTCGGTAACAACGGCGGCGAGAGTGGTCTCGGAGCCGGTGCCGGCGGTGGTGGGAACCGCGAAGAACGGAGGCAGCTTCTTGCGTATTTTGAGCTGTCCGCGCATCTTCTGAACAGTCTTATTAGGGCAGACGACTCTTGCAGCCGCACCCTTGGCGCAGTCCATCGGAGAACCGCCGCCGAAAGCGATGAAGCCCTGGCAGCCGTTGTCAAGATAGAGCTTGCGGACTTCTTCGATATTGTCTATCGAGGGATTCGGCTGAGTCTTGTCATAGACGACATAATCGATACCGTCTGCCTTGAGACCCTCATAGAGGCCGTCGAGCAGGTTGAGTCCGGTAAGACCCTTGTCGGTGACGATCATCATCTTCGACAGACCCTTCTCCTTGATGACCTGCGGCAGCTTCTTGACGGAGCCGGGGCCGGAGATTATCTTGGGCGGAGTCCAGTCAAGGAAGTTGACGGCGATCCTGAAAACGCCCTGATAAAGCCTGTAGTACATGTGCTTGATTGACATTTCTATCACCCTTTGTTTAATGATGCTATTATTTTACATTATTCCCGCCGTTAAATCAATAAGCGGAGAACAAAAAACGGCTTGATTAAAGCTCAAAATCGCTCGCATCGAACTGCGGCAGCTCGACTGGCTGCTTCGGCTTGCGCTTGAGCGGGTCGTAGCGGAACGCGGAACAGCTCGAATCCTTCTGCATGACGCCCTTTTTCGGGCATAATACTGTCTTGCCGTCCGGTGCGCCGCTGCCTCTGGTGCAGTATTCGCACGCCGGCGGTATGCTCTTTTTGTTGAGCAGTTTGCTTTTCAAAATCTATCATCCTAAACGCTTTTTTATTATTCTAACACTTTTTCTCGTTTGTATCAAGCTCCAATATCAGCATCGCGCCGCTCAAAAGCATCGCAAACGCGGCGGGCGCGGAGAAAGAGAACATCTGCGGAGCGCCTACCGAACCCAGCGAAACGGTGTTTACGGGACAAGGGAACAGGCGGAGCAGTCCCTCGCAGAACAGCGCGGCGAGAGCGGCGCAGACAAGGCGTGCGCAGAAAAAATACGGCAGCGGCGTCCCGCAGGTCTTTATGTGCCGCATTATCTGGCAGTGTACGCTCACTCCGCCCCAGCCGAGCACCGCCGCTATGGCGGGGATATTGAACACCCCGGCTGCCGAGGCACATCCTCCGGTGACTTCAAGCGTGCAGCCGAGAAGCAAATTTGCCCAGTCGGGCAGGCGCAGCAGCGGAATATACTGGGCGGCGCAGGCGAACATGACTATCCACGCGCATATTGAGATCATATTTTTCGTCCCCTCGGCGACCGCCTCGGTCAGCGCGCGGGAGAGCGGCAGACTCGAAATAGCCGGGGCGGCGTGCGCATCTGTCTCATTATGCGGGATGAACCGCGTCAGCACGCCGAGCGTGAGACTCGCGAGGGTAAGTGACACAAAAATTGTGACTCCCGCCCGAACGCTTCCGAGCATCCCCGCGCCGACTCCGCCTATGACAAACGCCGGACCCGCGTTGACGCAGAACAGGGTCATTCTCTGCGCGTCGCTCTGCGAGATGCGCCCGTCGGAAAATAGCGCGGCAGTCATTCCCACGCCGACAGGGTAGCCCGCGACAAAGCTCATGCACGCCGCCGCGCCCGCGCTCCCGGGCAGGGCGAAAAGAACCCGCACGGGCTTTTCGAGAAATTTTCCGAGATAGCCACATAGCCCCGAGCGCACGAAAAAAGCGGAGAGCACGCAGAACGGATAGAGCGACGGCACGGCGCTCGAAGCGCAGATAAGAAGTCCTTTTTTCACTCCTGCCGCGCTGACCGACGGCATGGCGACGATGAGCGCAGCTGCCGATAAAGTAGCCGCCAAAAGCGGCAGACGGCGCAGAGCCTTTTTCAAATACTCTCTCATGTCATCACCCCTCAGTCATATTGATATTCACCCTGCGTTCTTTTTATTGCCGGGGGAGCATACATTATTTGGGAAAAGAGGGATGCACATGCCAAAACGCAGGGAGAGCGGGAAGATGCGCTCGGCGGCGGACATGATAAAAAAGATAAACGCGCTCGACTCGTCGAGAAAATATTCGCAGGTGCATGTCGAATTTTTCGGCAGGCGCGAGGCGAGCATAGACGGACTCTACGGCGTGCTCGAATATGACGGCGAGCGGATACGCCTGAGCGCCGGCAAAGAAGAGATAATTTTCTGCGGCAAAGGGCTCAGCATAGATGTTTTCGACCTCGGTCAGGCGGTCATACACGGGGAAATAATGAGCATGGAATTCTGCAAATAGGGGGCGGGAATATTTCTGATGTATTTAATTTCTTGCGCGGCTATGTCTGCATGAAAGCGAGCGGGGGATTCCCGGAACGCTTTCTGAATCTATGCTCGCGCGGGAATATTCCGTATTGGGATGTCTGCTGCACAAACGGCGTCGTTTTCGCGCGCACGACGCCCGAGGGCTACCGCATGATGCGCCCCTGCGCCAAAAAAGCGGGCATGCGCATGAAAATAGTCAAGAAGAGCGGGCTGCCTTTTCTGCTGTCAAAAAACCGCGTCCATGCAGGGCTTGCAGTCGGCGCGGTGTGCTTTATATTGATAACGGCGGCGCTCTCCGGGCGAATATGGACTGTCAATGTGACGGGCTGCGAGACAGTGCAGGAAGAGGATATAAGAGAGACGGTCGAGCGCTTCGGCGTCTATCCTGGGATGAGAAAAAAACAGCTCGACACGCACACGGTCGCCGAGGAGGCGATGTCCGCTCTGCCGGATGTTTCGTGGCTGTCGGTCAATATAGTCGGTTGTTCGGTCAATGTCGATGTGCGCGAGGGAGTCGGCAAGAGTGTCAAAAAAAATGATGCGCCGTGCGATATAGTCGCCGCGGCGGACGGACAGATACAGACTCTCGAAATTTTCAGCGGCACTGCGATGCAGGAGCGAAACGCCGCCGTTTTAAAGGGCGACACGATAATCAGCGGAATCGTCGAAAACCGAGACGGCGGCATGAGCATGCGCCACGCCGCGGGGTATATCACCGCGCTGACAAAGCATACTTTTTCGACCTCTTCGCACAGCCTGCCGCCAAGGAAAATAAGCGATGTCAAGTCGCGTTACACTCTGCTGTTCTTTTCGCTTAAAATACCCCTCGGCTCGCGTATAGACCCGGATTTTACCGAGGACAGATTCCTGACCCTCGGCAGTGAGAAGCTCCCGATAGGCATAAGAGCCGAGCGGAAATATATATTCGCGCCCGCAGACGCGACGGACGACAGTATATCCGATCTTATCGCGCTCGAGGAGCATTTTTATAAATCTTCAAATAATCTGCGCGATATGCTCGTGATGAGCCGCACGACGACCGAGCGGCAGTCAAATGGCAGAGCAGTGTTTTTCAGCGAATACGGCTGCCTGCAAAATATCGGCGAGGAGAAGAAAATCGAGACGGAGAATCAATAATAAAGGCTCGGTGCAATTCACACCGAGCCTGATTTTTATTTGCTTTTGATGTCCGAGGGCTTTATGTTTATCGTCACATAGTCGCCGTATTTCAGCTGGGCGGTCGTGATATTTGTCGGTATCTCGAAGATGAGATATCCGTCTATCGAGAGCCCCGCCGTCACGGGCGACGAGGATATGCGCTTGTAGCCCGAGAGAAAACGGCTGTCCTGCGCTATGCCGTTGACAACAAAATCGGTCTTTTCGTTGAGACTTTCTTCTTCGCTGAGATTGTTTGTCAGCACGAGATGAACCGCAACATATCTGTAGCCCTTCTGTACCGTCCATGGGTAGCTGTCGACTTCCTTTATCTCGTCGCACAGCACGGTGTACATGGGCGTGACCGCCTTTTCGCCGAAATTCACTTCGACCTTTTCGGGCACTGCTTCCGTCTCTTCGTAGTCGGAGAATTTTTCGGAGACAACTCCCGAAAGCAGATCGTCAACGCTGCCGCCAGAGATTTGGCGAATCACCGAAAAGGCGATAGACAATATTATTATCAGCGCAATTACAACTATCGGGATGAGGCATCCCGCTTTCAGCGCGCGTGAATTTCTGACTGAATGTGCGCGCCCCGTGACATTCGTCACCGCGTCGAGTATCATCTTGCCGCGCTCCGCCTCTATGCGCTCCTGCTCGAGCTTTTGCTGCCTCTTGCGTTCCTCGCGCTCCTCGGCTTCTTTCTTGAGCCTTTCCTCGTTCAGCTCCGCCTCTCTGGCCTTTCTGCTGTTCGCCAACGGCGCGCCGCAATTAGGGCAGGTATCATTATTTTCGGCGTCGACCACCGAGTCACAGTATTCGCAGGTTACCTTCATCTTTTTGCCTCAATTCCTGATGTTTGAGTTATCGTAGCACATTGCGCCGCCGTTTTCAAGTCCCGATAAGATTATATAAAAATAACGCGGCACACACCGTTTGATGTGCGCCGCGAATGTGTGTGGTTTTTATGCGAAGAATTATTCGCTGAAGTATCTCTTCAAAAGTCCTGCAAAAGCCTTGCCGTGTCGGGCTTCGTCGCGAGCCATCTCGTGGACTGTGTCGTGGATAGCGTCGAGACCCTTTGCCTTTGCGAGCTTTGCAAGCTCGGTCTTGCCGAGGGTAGCGCCGTTCTCCGCCTCAACTCTCATCTCGAGGTTCTTCTTCGTCGAGTCGGTCACGACCTCGCCGAGAAGCTCGGCGAACTTGGCGGCGTGCTCAGCTTCTTCGTAAGCTGCCTTCTCCCAGTAGAGACCGATCTCGGGATAGCCCTCTCTGTGGGCGACTCTCGCCATTGCAAGATACATGCCGACCTCGCTGCACTCGCCTGCGAAGTTGTCTCTGAGTCCCTGGAGGATCTCGGGATCAACGTCCTTGGCAACGCCGACAACATGCTCGGAAGCCCAGGTCATGCCCTCGTCCTGCTTGATGAACTTCTCTCCGGCAGCGCCGCAGATGGGGCACTTGAAGCCCTCCGGAACAGAATCGCCTTCATAAACATAACCGCAAACGGGACATACGAATTTCATAATGATTTCTCCTTTACACTTTAAAAATTATTTTTATTGTAAAACTCCGGCGTCGTCATCCTCCGCCGTGTTTTGCTGACAATCGGGACAGAGTCCGTAATAGATGATCTTCTTGTGCCGCACGAGCAGCCCGAGCTCGGAAATATCTTCGGGCAGTCCGCGTTCAACTCCAAGATCGATTATCTTCGAGCATCGCTCGCAGATGAAGTGGCTGTGAGAGTCGGTGTTGCCGTCATAGTGGATGCTCTTGTCGAGCGTCTCGAGTGTCGTTATCAGCCCCATATCGTTGAGCAGGCTCAGATTGCGGTAGACTGTGCCGAGGCTTATCTTCGGCAGCTCGGCGCGCACACGCGAATATATCGTGTCCGCAGTCGGGTGATCGCGAGCCGCTTTTACGACTTTCAGAACAGTATCACGCTGTGACGAATATCTCATATTGCTTCCTCTCAGTTCATAATCAGTAATGATTACTGTTATTAGTATATCATATTTTTTATGATTGTCAACACTTTTTTAAAAAATTTTTAAGGTGTGATCCGATTTGTTGTGAAATATCTGATACCGAGAGAATAGAGGTGCTTCAGAGTGTCGGTGTTGTCTATCGTCCACGCGGCGAGCGGGATGCCCGCGTCAATGGCGGCGTTTATCACGCTGTCGGTGTTCTTCGCGTTGTTGCCGTTGAATGCCGCGCGCATATTGCCGTGATTTTTGCAAAAGTCAACGGCCTCGTCCGAAAGCTCGCTTGTCAGCAGCCAATAGGTCTGCTCGGGGCACTCCTTATATAATGTGTCGATTATATCCTTGTCGAACGAGATAACAATCGTGCTCTTGCCCTTGGCGGCGTAGTCTTTGAAGAACTCAACGAGCGAGTCGAGATTGTCTTTGCCGATGCTCTTTATTTCAATCATGGGCTTTACATCGGGATAGTATTCGTCGAGCAGAGCCATCGTCTCTTCGAATGTGGGGAGCCTTAGGTCGGTGTAGTTTTCTATATTCGCGCCGTTGTCGATTTTCAGCGCGCTGACTTCGTCGAGTGTATATTTGTTTATTTTGCCGTGACCGTTCGTCGTGCGCTTGAGATCGTCGTCGTGCATGACTATCCACTTGCCGTCGGAGGTCGGCTCGATATCGAACTCGACATAGTTATACTTCGCTTCGCACGCCGCCTTGAAAGCGGGGAGGGTGTTCTCCGGCTCGATTGCGCTCAGACCCCTGTGCGCCGTGAGCGTTATTTCATCGAGGTTTATCCCGCTGACGCTCTTTATCGAGACGGTCTCTTTCGGGCGGATTTTCTTCGTGTGGAACTTCGCGAACAGTCCGCCTGCAATGCCCGCTATCGCGACGGCGCAGAGCACGCAGATGAGTATCTTTGTTTTCTTTTTCATCATTTTTCTCCCTGTTTAAGTATTATTATTGTCTGCCCGGAATTGTCGCCCGGGCGAATTTCCTTTATCCTTTTTGATTCGAGCCCGCTTCGCACGAGGGACTGCAAAACCGTGCCGCCGTTGAAGCCGTGGATTATCTCAAGGCGCGTTATATCCGCCGAGCCGTTTTCGATTAGAGACTCGAGCCGGAATTTTGCTTCGCGCTCGCGCATGCCGTGGATGTCAACACAAAGCGTGGAGCTGGTTTTTCTCGTTATCTTCATTTTTGTCTCCGATTTTTTATTTTATTATATATAGTATAAATCACATAAATTTAAAAGTAAAATGAATTTTCTTCTTATTTTGTTATCCGGAGGAATTTTACGGAAAATCAGGGAAATAATATCCTCAAAAAATGGGCGGTGACAAAAAATGAAGGATTCACAGATAAGAGTGTGCGGAAGGGCGGCGCAGACGGACTCGGGAGCGGGCGGCGCCGTTATGTTCGGCTGCCTCGCGGCGGCGGCTGTCGCCGGGGGATTCATGACTGCCGGGGCGCGGCTCCTGCTCAACGCCTCCGCAGTGACCTCCGCGCTATCTTCGGTGTCAAAGCTGCTCAGCCCCGCCGTCAATGCGGCGGTGTGCCTTTTGCTGACCATAGCCGTCTCGGCTCTCATTGCGCCGCTGCGGCAGGGGATGAAGCGGTATTTCCTGCTCGGCGCGCTGGGGCAAAAACGCCGCGCCGCCGAATGTACCGCGGCGTTTCGCGGCAAACGCGCTTTTTCTGCGCTCCGCCTGCATATCGCGCTCGCGGCGCTGAACCTCGTTTTGTGGATATTCTTTCTCCTGCCGGGTGCGGCTCTCGCGGCGGGCGGGATATATATGCTTCTCTCGTCAACTGTCGGCATTCTGACGATAGCCGCCGTGCTCACGGGGAGCATACTCATGCTTATATCGGGCTGCATATTCTGCTCCGGCGCGCGTCAGGCGTGGTCTGCGGCGGAGTATATTCTCGCCGCCGATCCGGATGTTTCGATAAAACAGGCTCTGCGCCAAAGCCGCGATATCATGCGCGGACACTGCCGCGCTTTCGCCCGATTCAAGGCGGGATTTGCTCTCTGGTTTCTCAGCTGCGTATTAATTCTGCCTGCATTTTTCGTCGTTCCGTATTACGGCCAGTCCTGCGCGGTGTGGATGACGGAGACCTTGGATTTCAAAAATAAAGTTCTCCGAAAATAAACCGATTTGACAAAGATATACAAAAATATGTTGATTATCCGCCATAAATTTGGTATTATATTCCGTGAAATAAATCGGGGCGCGGTAATCCGCCCCGGAACGGAGGATATACAATTGGAAAAGAAAAAGCTTGGAGGGCGGATTCTCTTCAACATCATCCTGTTCGGCTTCATCGGGCAGGTCGCGTGGGCTGTTGAGAACGTCTACTTCAACACATTCCTGTTCAACTACATCGGCGGCACAGCCGACGATATAGCAAAGATGGTCGCCGCGTCTGCGATAGCCGCAGTTGTGACCACATTCATCATGGGTACTCTCAGTGACAAGCTCGACCGCCGCAAAATCTTCATCAGCGGCGGCTACATAATCTGGGGCTTCACCGTCGCCGTGTTCGCATTCATCTCGCGCGAGAATATCGGAAAGCTCTTCAATATCTCCGATACCTCCAAGGTCGTCGCCGCAACGGTCTGCGTCGTTATCATCATGGACTGCGTCATGACATTCTTCGGCTCGACCTCGAACGATGCCGCGTTCAACGCGTGGGTCACAGACGTTACCGTCCCCGAAAACCGCGGCACTGCCGAAGCCGTTTTGGCACTTCTGCCCGTGTTCGCAACCGTTATAGTTACCGTCGCTTTCGGCGTCGGCGTTGAGGCGGCAGGCTATCCCGCATGCTTCATGTTCCTCGGCGCGCTCGTCACAATATGCGGAATCATCGGTCTGTTCTCGGTCAAGGATCCGCGCAAGGGCGTAAAACAGAGCACAAACTATTTCAGCGATCTTATCTACGGTTTCCGTCCGTCGGTTATAAAAAACAACGCGGCGCTCTATCTCTGCCTCGCGTCCGCCTGCATTTTCAACACCGCAGTTCAGGTGTTCATGCCCTACATATTCATCTATGTTCAGCACTATCTCAAATTTGACCTCAACACCTTCCAGATAACCACGCCCATAATCATCGGCGGCGCGGCGGCTGTTGTCGGTCTCGTCGTTGTAACTATCCTGCTCGGCAAGCTTCTCGACAAGGTCGGCAAGAGAATATTCGTCTTCCCCGCAGTTCTTCTCTTCGTCGCGGGACTCGTTGCCGTTTTCTTTGCAAAGACTCTTCTCACTTTCGTGCTCTTTGCGCTCATTATGATCCTCGGCTACGGTCTTCTTATGATAATCCTCAACGCTACAGTGCGCGATTACACCCCCGAGGATAAGGTCGGTCAGTTCCAGGGCGTCAGACTTCTGTTCACCGTCACCCTGCCTATGATAATCGGCCCGAAGGTCGGCAGCTGGACTATTTCCGAGTTCTCCGGCAGATATGAGCTGGGCACCATGCTCAACGAATACGGCGAGAGCACCCTCGTCCCGATCCCGACGATATTCCTCGTCTCCGCTATAATCGCGGTGCTTATAATCGTGCCGCTTATCTTCCTTGCAAAAGTCACCAAGGAGAAGAAGGCATGAAAAGAATAATATCTGCCATTCTCTGCGTTGTTATGTTGCTGTGCATCCTGCCTATGTCGGTCTTTGCGCAGGATAAGGCGACTCCGCTGATACTCGTTCAGGGCTATTCGGGTCCCTCGTTGTTCTATGACCTCGGCGGCGAAAACGAGCATCAGGTCTGGGGCATCAATATGGATGACCTCAAAAAGATAGTTATAGCCCGTATCCCCGAGCTCGCAGGCGGTCTTGCCGGAGCGGCGTTCGGCGATTATGAAAGGCTCGTTAAAGTCGTAGGCGAGGCGGGAGTCGAGCTGCTCGAACCCCTGCGCTGCAACCCGGACGGCACTTCTAAATATGATCTTTCAGTCTATCCCGAGGGCGCGGCGAACACCCGCGCATCCGTCCTCAAGGCAAAAGGCGAGGACAAATACATAGCCGAAAAAGAGATCTCCGCCGATCTCATCGAGCGCATCGGCGCGGAGAACCACTTCACCTTCACCGAGGACTGGCGCATGGGTCAGGTTGAAAACGCTGCCAAGCTCGACAAGTTCATTCAGGAAGTGAAAGAGCTCACCGGAAGCCGGAAAGTCAATCTCTACGGACTCAGCCACGGCGGTCAGCTGACCGCGACATATCTCTATTATTACGGCGCAAAGGGCGATGTTGACCGCGCGATAATGGACGCTCCCGCGACCTGCGGCACTCAGCTCGTCGTTGACCTGTTCGAGGGCAACATTCATTTCGATGTCGCGACCCTTATCGAATATGTCGAGATAGGCTTCCGCAAGGAATATGAATACGAGTGGCTCGTCGAGGCATTCGGATTCGACCGCCTCAATCAGGCGTTCAACGATATCATTCATCAGTATCTGCTCGATATAGTTATTAACTTCGGCAGCGTTTGGGATTTCGTTCCCCCCGACAAGTACGAGGAGTTCAAGGCAAAATATCTCGACCCCGTCGAGAATGCCGGACTGATAGCCAAGAGCGACGAGATGCACTACAACGCCATGGCTCACATGAGCGATGGCTTGAAGCGCGCTCAGGACGCAGGCACAAAGATAGCGATAATTGCAAACACCGAGCACGATATCGGCACGAGCACCGGAGTCAACTCCGACTATATTATTGATGTTCACTCGGCATCCGGCGCATACTGCGCCCCGTTCGGCGAGAAGTTCCCTGCGGACTACAAAAAGCAGAACACGGTCTGCAATGACCCGACTCACTGGCACATCTCGCCCGAGCGCGATATCGATGCGAGCTGCGCGTATCTGCCCGAGAACACCTGGTTCGTCAACGGTCAGTTCCACGGAATGTGTCCGTGGGACAGATACACGAGAAATTTCTATCTGACATTCTTCTTCACGGACAGAATAACGGATGTCTACTCCGATCCCGAGTTTCCGCAGTTCAACCTCGGTCAGAACCCAGCGAACGGACTCTATGTCAAATTCGACAAGTCCCCGTCGGGCTTCCACACATCGAAAGACACCGCGCTGACCATTGAGAGCCTCTCGGAGCAGTACGACACAGAGATAATCAGTGTCAAGGCGGACGGCATGGATGTTGATCTCTCGGCGAAGAATGGAACCGTTCTTAAAGTCGGCGAAAGCTGCAAGATAGAGTTCAAAAAGCACTCCCTGCCGAAGATCACCGAGCCGTTCACCGTAACGGTCGTCTATTCGCTCAAGAACGGTCAGGTGCCGTTTGTCAAGAGCCGCACATTTACATTTACGGCGATGAGCGACAGCGAATATGACAACTATGTGTTCCTCTCCGGTAAGAAAAATACGCCCGGCAGCGCGTCAAACGACGGCGGAAAAACTCCGCTGACCCCGCAGACCGGCGCGCCGATAGCGGTTTCCGCAATAACCCTCCTTGCCGGCGCGGCAATGCTGCCGATAGCCGGAAAGAAGAGAAAAAAATAATATTAGAGCTCAGGCATGGTGATATTCTCCGCGCCTGAGCTTGTTTGTTTTATACTGTATGAGAGATGAGTTGGGATTTGTCTGTCGCTTTAGCCATAGCAAGGTAAAAGTGAGTGATTCAAAGATTCCGTGCCGCTTACGCGGCATCGGCGCGTCGAGGTCGCCGCACACTGAAAATTGCACGCCGCTAAAATTATGTGGAGTTTGCAGGCGGATAATCTCCGCCACCGCCGCATAGATTTATTACTTTAAGCAAAATAACCCCCTCAGTCTCGGCTTACACCGAGCCGGCTCCCATGCGGGGGAGCCTAAATAGATTCTGGATAAATCTCAATTTATCTGTCTAAGCTGACAAGCAAACATAAAAAACCGACCGCACAAGCTTGCTGCGGTCGGTTACTGTCATATAGACATCTTTTTTATTTATTTCAGCTTTCCGTGTTCATTGAGAAAATCTTCGGTCAGCTGCGCCGCGTATGCGACGAGCTCGGGGCACGGGCGTTTTTTATAGTTCGCGGTGTTTCTCGGCTCGGGATCGGGGCCGGGCTGAGTTTTCACTCCCGCGAGCAGTTCGCGGCAGATTATCGAGCCCTCGCTCTCTTTGAACTTGTCCGCAAGGGCGCGGACATATGAGTAGAGTTCTTTCTTTGCCTGCGCGCCGTCGGGTTCGTCATAGCCGAAAAAGAGACCTATCGCCATGAACATTCCGCTGACTCCGCCGCAGACTTCGCGCATTCTGCCCATTCCGCCGCCAAACGGCGCAGAGAGCCTGAGCGCGGTTTTGACATCGAGTCCCGCATCCTCCGCAAACGCGCCGAGCACCGCCTGAGAGCAGTTGTATCCCTCGTTGAAAAGCTCGCGCGCCTTGTCCGCGTGACCTGTTTTCATTTTAACGCACTTCCCTTTACTGAGGATTCTTCTCGCCCTTGTAGGTGTCGCTTATTTTCTGCCTCGCGTCCCTGACTTCGTTTATGCTCGCGACAAGAGCCTTGTCCGCGCTGCGCAGGACGCTGTCGGCGAAGTTGCTCGCGGCCTCGCGGATATCCGCAGACCACTTCTTCGCCCTCGCAAGAGTCTCATTCGACTCCGCGTTAGCCTTTTTGACTATATCATCCGCCTGGCGGGTCGCGTTGGAGAGCATCTCTTCAGCTCTCGCTATCGCGGAGTTGACGCGCTCGGTTGCCTCGTTCTGCGAATTGACCTTGAGCTGAGATGCATATGCGCGCGCCTGAGCGGTTATCTCGTTCTCGTCGAGAAGCTTGTTTGCCGTCTGCTGAGCCTTTTCAACTATCGCCGCCGCGTCGGATTTTGCCTTTGCAACGGTCTCTTCGGCAAGCTTATTAGCGCTGTCGACGGTCTTCTGGGCGTTAGCGTTGGCGGCTGAGATTATCTGCTCACTCTTCGCCTCGGTCTTTTCCACAAGAGTCTGAGCTTTCTCCTGAGCGCGGGCAACGGATGCCGCCGCGTCGCTCTTCGCCTTTTCGATTATCTCGCTTCGGTTGGCGGTTATCGACTTTGCCTGGTCGACCTCCTCGGGGATTATCTCGCGCAGCTGCGCGATGCACTCGCGTATCTCCTCGGCGTTGACCGCAGTCTTTTTTGAAAGTGTTATCTTTGTGCCGCTGTCGAGAATGTTCTCTATCTGCTCCAGAAGGGAATCTATGTTCATTTTGAAGCGCTCCTCTCTCTTATTCTTTTGACAATATCATCATGCACCTCGGGCGGGACAAAGTCCGAGATGTCCCCGCCGAACTCGCAGACCTGCTTGACGACGCTCGACGAGAGGTACATGTAATCCGAATTCGCCGTTATGAAAACGGTCTCGATATTCGGATTGAGTTTCTTGTTTGTCAGCGCCTGCTGGAATTCGTAGTCGAAATCCGAAACGGCGCGCAGACCCTTGACTATCGCTACAGCTCCCTTTTCCTGGGCATATGCGGCAAGAAGTCCGTCGTGCATATCGACAACAACATTGTCGAGATCCTTGACGCATCTTGTTATGAGCCCAACGCGCTCTATCGCGCTGAAATATGAATTGGGCTTGTGATAGTTGTGCATGACGACGACTATGACCCTGTCAAACATGCTCGCGGTGCGCCTGATTATATCAAGATGACCCTTGGTGACGGGGTCGAAGCTGCCGGGGCATATGGCTATTTTCATTCGTCCTCACCCTCCTTGCGGTAAACGGTAATTTTTATCTTTCCGTAGCGGTAGCTGCGATAGAATTTAAGCTCGCCGAAGCTCTCGGGCAGCTCAGAATCGACGGGAGTCTCGCATATTGCGCAGCCGCCGGCGGCAACAACATCGGAGAGCAGCTTCATCGAATCGGTCACAAGTGAACTCGCATAAGGCGGATCGAGGAATACTATATCAAACTTGTCCTTCGTCAGCTTCAAAAACGAGAGCGCATCGGTCTGAACGACCTTGGCGTTGTCGCCGAGCTTCGTGTGTTCGAGATTATATTTGACGGCGCTCAATGAGTCCTTCGACATATCGACAAATGTTGCCGACGCAGCGCCGCGGCTGAGAGCTTCAATACCGAGCTGACCCGAGCCTGCGAACAGATCGAGCACGCACCTGCCCTCTATCTCAAACTGTATTATGCTGAAAACGGCCTCTTTGACGCGGTCGGTAGTCGGGCGGACATCCTCGCCCTCGAGCGTTCTGAGAACTCTGCCGCGTGCCGTGCCTGTTATAACTCTCATATCATCAGTTCCTTTATACTGCATTTATCTTTTCAATCTGCGGCTTTGCCGCTCTGTTATACATATTATTACATTTATACGCGCCCGTGTCAAGATTCTGGATGCAGAGCGTCGTATATAGTCTGCGCCATGGAGTTGGAGATACCCGACACATTTTTGAGCTCGTCAACACTAGCATTTTTTATGGCGGTCACGGTCTTGAAATGCCGCAGGAGTGCCTTTGCCCGCGACGGTCCGACGCCGGGGATATCCGTCAATGTGCTCGAGAGCGCGGAAGCCTTGTGCTTCTGCCTGTGATAGGTCACGGCGAAGCGGTGAACTTCCTCCTGTATTTCCGCAACGAGAGTGAACGCGCGGCGTTTTGAAGTGAACGCTATCTCGCCGCCGGATTTCGCTATCGCGCGCGTGCGGTGGCTGCCGTCCTTGACCATTCCGAAAAGCGGGATGTTTTCAAGCCCGTGCTTTTTGAGTATCGGCTCGACTGCCGAAACCTGTCCCTTGCCGCCGTCGAGCAGAATAAGATCGGGCAGGCGGCCGAAGCCCTCACCGCTCTCTTTTTCTTCCTCGTATCTCGTGAATCTTCTGTCGAGCACCTCCGCCATGGAGGCGTAATCGTCCTGACCGGTAAAGCCTTTTATCATGAATCGGCGGTAGCCGCGCCTGTAGGGCTCGCCATTTCGGAAAACTATCATGCCCGCGACATTGTCGCTTCCGGCGGTGTGCGAGATATCATATGATTCGATGAATTCCGGCGCAGCGGGCAGCCCAAGCATACCCGCAAGCTCGTCGAGCGCGGCAGTCTTTTTGCCGGCGGTGCCTGTCAGCGGAGTCAGATACTGCGCGGCGTTCGAGCGGCACATCTCAAAAAGCTTCTTCTGCTCGCCTGCTGTGCTGTGGGATATTATGACTTTTTTGCCCTTCTTTTCGCTCAGCCACCGTTCAAGCAGCTCGCTGTCGGCAACCTCGCCGTCGACCGACACGCGGCGCGGGACAAAATCTCTTATCATATAGAAGCTGCGGATAAGCTCGGCGAGCGTCTCCGCCGTGTCCTCGGGCACATCGGTTATGAAATTCTCGCTGTCATAGAGCCTGCCGTCCGCGAAGCGGAGCACGGAGAGACACGCCTTGCCGGACGACGCCGCGCCCGTGACGAGGGCAAAGACATCCTGCTCCCTGACATCGGCGGACATAACTTTCTGCTTGCCGCCGAGGCGTTTTATCGCGGCTATTCTGTCGCGCAGACGCGCCGCCTTTTCAAATTCAAGGTTTTCCGCCGCGTCCTCCATGCGCTTCTGAAGATCCGCGAGCGCGGCGGTTCCGCCCTCTTTTATAAACGCGAGAGCGTCCTCAACCGCTTCGTTATACTGCGAAAACGGCACCTTGCCGCTGCACACGCCACTGCACTGGCCGATAAAGAAATTGAGGCACGGGCGGCTCTTCCCAAAGTCGCGCGGGAACACTTTGTTGCACTGCGGCAGGCGGAATATTTTTTTAGCCTCGTCAACGGTATTGCGCGCGGCGAACGAGCTCATATAAGGGCCGATATACTTTGCACCGTCATCCTCGCGCTGGAGCACGGCATATATGTTGCGCCACTTGCCGGGCGTGACTTTTATATATGAATAGCCCTTGTCGTCTTTTAAGAGAATGTTATACTTCGGGGAATGCTGCTTTATAAGGCTGCATTCGAGCACGAGCGCTTCAAACTCGCTGTCGGTGAGAATGACATCGAAATCATCGACGTTTTCGACCATCTTGCGCACTTTTACCGTATGATTATGCTCGGAGCCGAAATACTGGCTGACTCGGTTTTTGAGTGCCTTCGCCTTGCCGACATATATTATCTCCGAGCTGCTGTTTTTCATCAGATAGACGCCGGGGGTCAACGGAAGCTGCATCGCCTTTTTGCGAAGCTCCTTGATTTTCGGGTTCATTCTCTCACCTGCCTTTTGATGCACATTTTTGACACATATATTATACTATAAAAATGTGCCGACGAACAGGGGCGCAAAAAAATTATATTTTGGGTCATTTTTCCGCAACAATTTGTTGCTATTATCAAAATGCGGGGATATATCTCCGCGGAAAGGAATATATAAAAGATGAAAACAATAGGCAACATTGTCTGGTTTATCTGCGGCGGATTTCTTGCGGCGCTGATGTGGCTGATGAGCGGTCTCATATGCTGCGTCACGGTAGTGGGCATACCGCTCGGCAAGCAGTGCTTCAAGTTCGCGCGCTTGTCTGCGGCTCCGTTCGGCAAGGATATAAGATTCGGCGGTGGCGCTCCGAGCTTTATTGCCAATATTCTGTGGATAATCCTGCTCGGCTGGGAGAACGCAGTCTACTGCGCCGCGATGGGCGTTGTCTGCTGCTGCACAATAATCGGCATCCCTCTCGGACTCCAGTATTTCAAATTCGCAAAGCTCGCATTCATGCCTTTCGGCTCAGAGGTGGTTGACTGCTGACATATGAAAAAACGAACGGCAAAAAGAATTCTCATCATCTGCCTTGTCATTGCCGCCGCGGCGGCTCTGACGGCGGGAATAGTTATGGACAGCATGCGCGTTGATGTCTGCCTCGACCCCGGTCACGGCGGAGACGACTCCGGCGCTCAATATGAGGGCAGACTCGAAAAGGACGACAATCTCGAGCTCGCGCTGGCGGTAGAAAAAGAGCTGAAAGCGCGCGGGGTCAAGGTCTGCATGACGCGCGACGACGATACTTTTATCTCCCTCGCCGGGCGGTGCAGAAAGGCAAATACCCGCCGGGCGAAGCTCTTTGTCGCCCTCCACCGCAACAGCGCGGAGAACGCGCACGGCGTTGAAATATGGATTCATTCGGACTCGCCGCCCAAGGACACCGCGCTCGCGCAGAACATCTGCGACGCACTCGCCACCGCCGGAATATCCGAAAACAGGGGCGTTAAGTCCGGCTTTGCGCGCGAGGATGGAGAGAACTATTTCGTCAACAGCCGCACGAATATGCCGAGCTGCCTCGCCGAGATCGGCTTCATAACCGATGACGGCGACAACCGCCTGTTTGACGACAACCTCGATGCTTACGCCGAGGCGATAGCGGACGGGATAGCAAAGACGCTGAATGAGATATAGAAATCGTCGCTCCCAAAAAGCTAAGTATTCATAAAAAGTTTCAGTCCCGACAGTAATACCTGCCGGGACTTTTCTTGCATATATTTAAGCCGCGTGGTATGATTGAATGGATCGATAAATTGTGATTTGCGGATGAGTCTATTAGGCGCCCCTGCAAGGGGAGCCGGCTCGGCGTAAGCCGTTATTTCGCTAACGCTCAAAGTAATAAGTAAAAGTGAATAACGAAAAAGTATGCGATATGGCTGGATATTATCCGCCCGCGAAGTCTGTACAAATTTATTGACGCGCACTTCGTAGGGTGCGGCGACCTCGACGCACCGCTGCCGCGTGAGCGGCACGGAATCTTTGATTTTACCGACCGTGGGGACAGCCCTTGCGGCTGTCCGCTATCG
>ENA-ORNB01000115-ORNB01000115.1-human-gut-metagenome-genome-assembly--contig:-NODE-115-length-97835-cov-26.110871_pt1 | contig 97835 bp, 65 predicted proteins | sample MGYA00242112_ERZ509016 | MGnify/ENA primary metagenome ERZ509016 (study PRJEB26280, sample SAMEA2338705) | human gut metagenome | biome: human gut; feature: human-associated habitat; material: faeces...
GCCTCCTTCCTCGACATTGGTATCAACCTGATTTTCGTCGCCCAGTTGATCGTTACCATCCTCCTGCTGATCGTCGTTCTCATGCAGCGGCCCAAGCAGGAAGGACTCGGCGCCGCTTTCGGCGCAGCCTTGACCGACCAGGCTTTCGGTGCCCGTACCACGGACGTACTGAAAAAAGCCACGATCTACCTGGGAACTTTGTTCATGCTGATCGCATTCGTCCTTTGCATTCTCCTTAACAGAAAATACAAGGAAAACCAACCGACCCTGTCCCAAGTGGAAAACGCACCGTCCCAAGTCGAAAAGACCGATGCGCCCAAGGATGAAAAGAAAAAGTCAGTTATGGAACTCCTTCAGGAGCAACAGCAAAAGCAAGACAAAACTCCCGCACCTACGCCAGCCGAACCCGCAACACCGGCACCAGCAGAGCCTGCCTCCGCCCCTGCCAAGGAACCTGGCAAATAAGAGTTATCTCTTCCCAGGACATATTACCTTTCAAGGCCGTTTTGTATCTCCTGCAAAACGGCCTTCTTCTTTCCCGCCAAAGATTACCGATTTCACTTCAGGTTTCCCTCTAACTTCCGTAACGGAAAAGAAGAGGGCCATTCCGGAAACATTCGGAACAGCCCTCCCCTCTTGGAGAAAACCTTGCCGTACAACGCAGGCTACTTCTTGGATGTCTTCCGCTTGGTCAAAGGCGTAGTCTTGGCCGACTGGGCAACCTTCGCCGGTTTTTCAGCGGCAGGAGCCTTGTCTTCGGGAGAATCAGCCTTGGCCGTTGTCTTACGCCCAGCCTTGGCGGGGCGTTCCGTCTTGTCGAACTCGAACCCTACTTTGCCCGTTTTCGCATTGAGGACAAGGTAGGCGTCGAAGGGACGCTTCGTACGCTGGGAAATGAAGCCCTTGAGGAGAGCCGTCTTTCCTGCGGAAATAATAGCCTTAATCTCGTCGAGAGTAATCGTTCTTCCGAGAATCGTACGGGAAACGCTGACCCCCTTCGTCTTGCCGAATTCCATATCCGGAAGTTTCCAGGTCTTGGAGGTTTGCTGGATATCGTATTCCTTGCCGTTTTGGGCAACGACACGATCCACGACAACCGGTTCCTCCCTGTCGCCGGACTCGGCATCTTCGGGACGTTGCGGAAAGTAGAATTTGGCCTTGCCCTTTTCATCAAGTTCCAAGCCGGCATCGAACGGTTTGCCGAAACGCGACGTAAAGCCGGAAAGAATATCCGTCTTGCGGTTGGCGACGAGACCGGCAAGTTCATCTTCGGTCATATCCCGCCCGGAAATAGTTTTGCGAACGGAGAACTTGCAGGAGCGGCAGGAAACGGCATCCATCGTGTTCTTCAACCCTTCGGCGCCACACACGGGACACGTCCACGGCAATTCCGGCAATTCGACCTGCTGCATATCCGTCTTGAATTGCTTGACGCGTTCGACAATGTCGCCCGTCAGTTCCTTGATTCCCTTCATGAAGGATTCGCGGTCAAGAGCGGCATGCTCCATGCGTTTGAGCTGGTATTCCCATTCGCCCGTCATGCTGGGCGACGTAAGGGTTTCCAAGCCGACACGCTTTAGAAGTTCGATCAATTCGATACCGCGGCGCGTCGCCAATAGATCCCTGCCTTCCCGGGCGATGTATTCCTGGGAAATCAAGCCTTCGATAATCGACGCACGCGTCGCCGGGGTTCCCAGTCCGCGTTCGCTCATGGCTTCCCGCAGTTCGTCGTCGTTCACCAGCTTGCCGGCCCCTTCCATAGCTGCCAGAAGAGTAGCTTCCGTGTATCGGGCAGGAGGCTTGGTCATGGAGTTTTTGACATCAATGCGATCCACCAGCGCCTGCTCGTTAGGCTGGACGGGAACCAGGTCTTCCTTGCCTGTACTACCGGGTTTACGACCATAGACAGCCTGCCAGCCCGGTTCCACAAGTACGCGCCCCGTCGTATTGAATGCGTCCACAATACCTCCGGGATGAGTGATGCGCGTCGTGCGCTTCGTGTCCTCGAAAATGGCAGGGGGGAAGAAAACGGCCAGGAAGCGTGCCATTACCATGTCGAACAGCTTCTGGGCATCGGCTGAAAGCTTGTCTAATTTGCCCGTCGGAATGATGGCAAAGTGATCGCTGACTTTGGAACTGTCAAACACACGCTTGTTGGGCTTCACACGCTTATTGTCCAGAATGTCGCGGGCAAACGGGGAAAAATCGTTGTCGTCTCCGGCAACGGATCCTACAATGCCGTATACCTTGCCGACGTAATCTTCCGGCAGATAACGGGAGTCGGTACGAGGATAGGTCAGCACCTTGTACTTTTCGTAACACTCCTGGGCAAGCTGCAATGTCCTCCGCGCGGAAAACCCATAACGGTTAGCGGCATCGCGCTGGAGGGAGGTCAGATCGTACAACAGGGGAGCAATGGTGGAAACAGGTTTCTTTTCCTCCGTCACAATACCAGTCTTGCCGTCACAACGGCTACGGATTTCCTCTGCAGTCTGTTCATTCCAAATTCGTTCCGGACGAGACTGAGGCTTATTCTCGCTCTTTTTCCACGAGAGATCCACCCACTTGCCGTCATAATGTCCGGCTGCCACCTTGAAGGAGGCAATAACTTCGGAATAAGGCTCCGGGATAAAGGCCTGAATCTCCTGTTCCCGCTGGGCCAGGATGGCAAGCGTCGGCGTCTGGACGCGACCGGCAGGCGTGATGTTGAAGCCGCCTCGCGATTGCAGAATGGTCAGGGCACGCGTACTGTTGAGACCAATGAGCCAGTCGGATTCCGAACGACAAATAGCGGCGTCCGTAAGCGGAGCCATGTCTTCCTCACTGCGCATGTTGTGCCAGGCGGTAAGAATAGCCTCGTCCGTCATGGACTGCATCCAGAGGCGGCGCATCTTCTTGCTCCACTTGCCGAAGCGAACCATATTGTTAAAGATCAACTCCCCTTCCCGGCCGGCATCGCATGCGTTGACGATTTCGGTAACGTCCTTGCGACGGGCAAGCTGAAGCACTTTCTTCAAACGGTCTTCCGATTGCTTGATCGGTTCGAGTTCAAATTTATTCGGAATCACGGGCAGATAGTCGAACTTCCAGGGAAGCGACTTGCCCTCGGCCGTCGTCGGTTTTTTCTGTTCCAGAAGATGCCCGACAGCGGAAGTAATGACGGCTTGGTCATTTTCAAAAAAAGCGCCGCTCTTGTCCCGGGTAAACTTACCCAGTTCTTTGCCCAATACTCGGGCGAGGTCGGTTGCGACGCTGGGCTTTTCTGCGATGATGAGAATCTTGGACATGGGCAACGGGAAGGGGAAGGGAAATCGTATTTGGCTTCTCGAACAAAAGACATTTTTGCGCGACAGGCGTTTTGGTTGCAAATTCCTAAGCGCTCAGACGGGACATTTGTCAATTCAAGAATGCGTATTCGATGCAATATAGGACGTTTTATCGCCCGATTTGCTCCGTTACCTCAATGTTACCCTAAAATTCTTGCTGAACAGTATGCGTTCCGCTAAAGAAGGTGTAATGGGTTTCTTTTTTTGAATTCCACCTTTCCACAGCCATGAAACAAGTACCCTCCACGGTTGCAATCCTCCTTCTGGGGACCATGATTCCCTGCCTTTACGGACAGGCCTCCGCATCCGGTTCCGGCCGGGTCATTCCCGATCGGGAGGCTCTTATACCGCGCTTGGTCGTCTCCAAACCGGGAAAGGAACAACCCGTCTCTATTTCCCGGGCGGAAGTCTCGGCTCGCCTCAACGGAATTCTGGCTGAAACGACCGTGACTCTTACATTCAAGAATCCGAACGACAGAGTCCTGGAAGGAGAATTGTACTATCCTCTGCCGGACGAAGCGGCTCTGCAAGGTTATGCCCTTGACATCAACGGGCGCCTCGTAGACGGCGTTCCGGTGACAAAGGAAAAAGCCCGCGTTGTCTTTGAAGAGGAACAACGGAAGAATATCGACCCCGGTCTTGTGGAATGGTCCGGAGGCAACAGTTTCAAAACTCGCATCTATCCCATCCCTTCCCAGGGAACGCGCACGGTACGTCTGCGATACACGTCCATTCTCCCCATCGGAGACAATGGCGCGCCGGTGTACCGTCTGCCTTTGAATTTCCCGCGAAAGCTCGATGCCTTCAAGTTGCGCATCGAGTCGCAAGATAACCGGAAACCAACGCTTTCGTCCCCCACACTGTCCAACTTCAACTTTCAGGACTGGCAGGGAGTCTTCGTCGCCGAATCGGAATGGAATAACCTTTCGATGACCGAAGACCTGGTCGTATCTCTACCCTCCGAACAGATCCAAGGATTGGAAAACGGCCAGCTGAAAAGCGGTCTGGAAACCTACGACGGCGAAACTTTTGCCGCCGTCTCCCTAATCATCCCACCGATAGCCGGCACCTCCCCGTCCCTGCCCTCGCCCGACACTATCGACATCGCCTGGGATGCCTCCGGTTCCATGGTCAAAGCCGATCTCGACAAAACCCTGGATCTGCTGAAAAAATATTTTGAGCAGACGGCAGACCAGGACAAAACGGTACGAGTCTTCCTTCTCCGCAACAAATTGGCCGATCCCGTCCCCTTCACTGTCTCCGGTAGCAATGCGGAAACACTGCTGAAATTCCTCCGTAGTATCCGCTACGACGGAGGTACGGGTAATTTTGACTCCTTCCTGAAAGCCGATACCCGGGCCGGAATACGTTTCGTCGTTACCGACGGCATCGTTAACCTCGGGGCCATGCAGAACGCTTCCAGCACTCCGACGGTTTCCGTACCAACATATGCTCTCATCGCCAAATCCGGAGCGGATATCAATGCCCTCCGACGCCAGAACATGAACATCCTCAACCTGACGGAGGCAACAACCGACCAGGCGTTGGAATCCATGAAGTATGCCCCCCTTACCGCCAGCGCCGTCGTAGACGGTCAACCTTGGAAGAAGGCAGCCTTCAACAAACAGGAATTCCATTACGGCGACAGCCTCGTCTGGACAGCCGTTCTCCCGGATGGAGTTCACAACGTTAAACTTGAAGTCCAAACGCCCGACGGTAAAATCGTCGCCTCCGGTACGGTGAACTTCGATACGGCCTCGGCCAGGCCGGGAACAATGCTCCGCTCATTCTACGGCCAGAATATGCTGGTCAAACTCATGCTGGAACCGTCAAGTCCGGCCACAAAGGAAGCTTTGTCCCAACTCGGGCAGGACTACGGTATCGTCACTCCCGGTACTTCGCTGCTCGTCCTGGAATCCCTCGACCAATACCTCCGTTACAAGGTTCGCCCACCTGCCTCCGCACCAAAGGAACGCCAGCTCTATGACGAAGCCATGATCAAGGTACATACTCGAAAAGAACTGGAAGCCGATCAAATCCGCCTCGATAACCTGAAAGCCGCCCTAAACGGCTGGAAAGACCTCACCACGTGGTATGCGAAGGACTTCCCGGTTGTCTCCTCCTCAAAAAGGGGGAAATCTGAAGAAGGAGATGTTTCCTATGGAAGCCCGGCGGCAGGAATGTCTGTAGAACGGGCCAGGCAATTGAACGAAGTCGATTCCGCTTGGGAAACGCCTGCTCCCGCGGCAGTCCCCGTTCTTGGACAAGAAGAAGCCGGAGATTCTTTCGCTGAAGCACCAGATTCTCTACGCCAAGGCCATGCGGCATTTAACGGACTCCTGACTGGCAACGGAGATCTCGGACGTACGGCCAGCTCTGAACGTACGACCAGCTCCAAACAGAAAGCTCCGAAAGAAGGGCCCTCCATCAGTGTCAAAGCCTGGAATCCGGATTCACCCTACCTTGTTGCTCTGGACTCTTCGAACACTCCGTTCGACACCTATCTCAAACTCAAGGAAAAACAAGGAGATTCCCCCGGTTTCTACCTCGACTGTTCCGAATGGTTCGCTAAAAAGGGAGATCGTGAAACCGCTATCCAAATCCTTACCAACCTGGCGGAAATGGAACTCGAAAACCGTTCTTTAATGCGAGTCCTGGCTTACAAATTGCGTTACCTCGGAGACCTTGCCGCCGCAAAGGACATGTTTGACAAAGTCCGTGACATGTTCCCGGAAGAACCTCAATCCTACCGCGACCTCGCCCTTGTCCTCGATGAAATGGGAGACCGTCAGGGTGCGTTCAATACTCTGAAACTTGTTCTGGAAAAACCGATACATCCCCGTTTCCGGGGGATTGAACAAATCGTTCTCGTCGAGATGAATCGTATCATCGCCCGGGCAAAAGCAGAGGGCAGGCCGGTGGATACCCAAGGGCTGGATCCAGCCTTCATCACTCCGATCGCGACAGATATCCGCGTCGTCATCAACTGGGACACGGACAATTCGGACATGGATCTGTGGGCTACGGACCGCTTTGGCGAAAAATGCATCTACAGCCACAACCGGACGTCAACGGGGGGACATCTCTCACGCGACGTAACCGACGGTTACGGGCCGGAGGAATTCATGATTCGCAAAGCCGTTCCGGGGAATTATAAGATCGAAGCCAATTACTACGGTTCGCGTTCCCAGAAAATGCTGGCACCCGTAACCCTGTATGCCGAAGTCTACACCGACTACGCCCGCCCTGAAGAAAAGCGCCAGACTCTCGTCTTCCGGCTCAAGGACAAGAATGACATCGTCCACATCGGCGACGTGGCTTACTCTCACGAAGAAGGAGGTTCCATAGCTGTTACCCGCGATTACCAAATCAAAAAAGGAGACACGTTGGAATCCATCGCCGAACGTGAACTGGGAGATAAGACCAGAGCCACAGAAATCGTTACACTCAACGGATGGAACCCGCCAACCCTGCCCGTGACCGGAACCATCATCAAACTGCCGGCCCGGTAATCTCCCTGACGTTTCCTACTCGGAAAGAGCTTCCCAGGCCTGCTCCAGCTTCTTGACGGAAACCCGCCCCTTGGCAGCCAGTTGGGGAGCAAAGACCATGAGCCGGTATTCCTCCAGAAGGTACCCGTAATCTTCCCAGTCAACAGCATCCGCATGGGAGGCTTGCACGGCCTGCCAGCGGGCAGCTATGCCGTGGAACTGCTCGATGCGTTCCAACTCGCGAACAAGTGGTTGCCGGTCCATGCGGCGCAAACGCTCCGCAATGCCGCGGGCATAACGGACCATATCCGGCAGACGCTGCCACCCGGCCTTGAGAACAAAGTGTTCGCGTTCCAGCCAGTCCATCTGTTCCCGAAGATCCGCCACAATGCGGTCATAATAACGTTCCCTGCCCCGCGTTGCGGCCAAGTCGCGGACGGCATGGTCGGCAGCACTCCATTGTTCCCAGAACTCGCCCACTTTGCGTGCCGCATCAAAGAGGTTCTGCCGGGCACGCATAAGGGCGGCGGCAAAGCCCTCCCCGCTTCTCGGCATAGGAGATCCCATCCCGCCTTCCACCGCTACCAGGAGCATATCCTCGATGTTGCTCACGGGGGCTGCGCCAATAATACCCAGAGATAATTTGCCTTCCAATCCCAGCGGAAATTTTTTCTTCAGGTGGTTGACCTGGTCCCGAATGGCCAGGAAAGCCAGGCGCATACAACCCAGGCGGTGGGAAGCTTCCGCTTCGCGCTCTGTCGGGAACACGCGGATGCCTGCGCTGTCTCCTTCATCGGTTAAAGCAACAAATCCGGGACGGCCTCCCACATCTTCACGGAGGGGAAGAGTGCCGCAATCCCAGGTTTTCATTCCCGAACGAGACCACAATTTGGCCGCCGACTTGGAGAAGCGCTTCTCGACTTGTACCTTCAGACGGCGGCGCAATTCGTCTACATCCGTTCCGATGGCAAGTTCACGCCCGGCATCATCGCAAACCCAGATTTTGGTCATCAACTCAGCCGGAATCACTTCCATGTTGATGTCCCTGGCGCCGCAATGCCGCCCGGTTTCCATTTCGACGAATTCGGCAAGACGCGATGCCAGCGGACCATCCGGCACTAATCCCTTGCGCAGGGAAACAAAAGCAGCGGCTCTCTGGCCGATCGGCTGGAGCTGAACGCGCAAATCCTTGGGCAATGTCCGCAGAAGCATTTCGGCACGCACCGCCAGATTGCCCGGAACTCCCCACTCGGGAAGCCAGTCCGGAAAAGACTCTAGCTGGTCGATATGAACGCCCAAAGTCACACCGTCATCCTCCGCGCCGGGATCATGCTGGTAATACACGGGGTACTCCTGGCCGTCGCAGGAAATCTCATCCGGATAACCGTCGAGCTCATCCTCCGACCACAAAGCATACATGGCATCCTGAGGACGGATATTGAGAACCGACTCCCCTTTACCGAGAGAACGCCGCCATTTGTGGAAAGCCTTTTCCGTGCAGATATCCTGCGGGATCACTTTGTCGTAAAACTCGAAAACACCGTCTTCACACCAAACCTGGTCGGGACGGCGCAGTTTGATTTCCATGGACTTCACCTCGTCTCGGACGCGTTCAAGCTCCTTGAGAAAAGGGGGCTTTTCCCGGAAGCCATCAGCAAGCAATCCCTCCCGGATCATAATGGCACGGGCTTTTTCCGGGTAGATGCGCCCGTAATGAACGCGTCTATTGTCCAGAATAGCCAACCCTCCGCACACAACGCGTTCCGTGGCATAAACAGCCCCTTGCGCCTTATCCCACCGGGCATTGGCATAATGATATTCGCAGAGTTGCGGAGCTACCTGTTCCACCCAGACAGGATCCAGCTTGGCACAGCGACGCATCCACAGGCGGGAGGTCTCCACCAATTCGACACCCATAACCCACTCCAGGCGTTTCTTACGTTTGAAAAGCCCCGACCCCGGAAAAATGCCGAATGATCGGCCGCCGGCCCCCTTATACTCGCGCATTTCCGGGTTCCAAAATCCGAATTGACGGGGTACGCCAGCCAGAATGCTACGATGAATCATGGCAAAGCTGGCCATCCGCTCATCATCGGTTTCCAATTCGGGAATCCTGCATCTCAGCGTTTCCCGGACAAGCCGGGAAAGATCCTCGTGAAGATTGCTCCACTCGATCAGGCGCATCATGTTCAGGAAACGGGGGGCGCACCATTTGCGGAGCTGGTTACGCTTCCAGTGCGAGCCCTCGCGAAACTGCCTCACTTCTTTCCACATGGATAGCATGGAGAGAAAATCACTATCCTCATTCCTCCACTGGACATGAGCAGCATCGGCCTTGTCTGCCACATCAGCCGGACGCTCCTTCGGATCCATGATGTTCAGTCCGGCAACAATAACCAGAACTTCGGGAAGGGCTCGTTCGTATTGAGCCTCCAAAAGCATGCGCCCCAGACGGGGATCAATCGGCAGGCGGGCGAGTTTTTTACCGACAGGGGTCAGCTGCTTCTTTTTATCGACGGCCCCGATTTCCCGAAGAGTTCGGTAGCCTTCCGTTACAAGTTTCGACGAAGGAGGATCGGGCAAAGGAAATTCCCCTATCTCGGGCAATCCGAGATCTTTCATCTTCAGCAGAACTCCGGCCAGCGAACTGCGCTTAATCTCCGGATCCGTAAACGGGGTTCGTTTCTCCCAATTCTCCTCGCTGTACAAGCGGATACAGACTCCTTCGCAAATACGGCCGCAACGCCCGGCCCGCTGTCGGGCGCTTGCCTGCGACACTTCCTCAATCTGGAGCCTTTGTACCTGTCGCGCAGCACTGTACCGGCTCACGCGGGCCAGTCCGGAATCCACTACGTACACAATACCGGGAATCGTCAGGGACGTTTCCGCCACATTGGTCGCCAGCACGATGCGGCGATGCGAGCCGTCGGGATGAAAAATCCTCTGCTGGTCAGCCAGGCCCAACCGGGCAAACAGAGGCAGAATACGCGTCCGGGACAGATTCATCCCCTCCAGCTTTTCCGCCGTCTCGCGGATTTCCCGTTCGCCAGGCAGAAAAACAAGAACGTCCCCCCTGGCATCGTAATCGTTCAGCCACTTGACGGCACGCCCGACATGGTCGGGCAACTCATCATCCTCCCAGGCGGGAGGCAGGTAATGGATATCAACGGGAAAGGTACGCCCCTCCACATTGATGACGGGAGCATCGCCGAAAAACTCGGAGAATCCTCCTGCATCCATCGTGGCGGAACTAATGATGATCCGCAGATCCTTGCGCCTCTTTGTCAGCAGTTTGAGGTAGCCCAGCAGGAAGTCTATGTTGAGACTGCGCTCATGGGCCTCATCGAGAATGATCGTGTGATACTGCCGCAAGTCGGGATCCTTCTGCATTTCGGCCAGCAGGATCCCGTCCGTCATAAATTTGAGCAAAGTCTCCTCGCTGATCTTGTCCTCGAAACGCACCTGGTAGCCGACGAGGGAACCCAATTCGCATTTCATTTCCTCAGCGACGCGACGAGCGACGGAAGCGGCGGCAATTCGTCTCGGCTGGGTACAGCCAACCCGGCCCCGCCGATTGTCTCCGGCAATCTCCAGCGCCATTTTGGGGAGCTGGGTCGTTTTCCCTGAACCCGTTTCACCGACAACCACCACAACTTGATGGGCACGCAACGCCTCCTCGATCACGGATTTGTGACGAGCCACAGGCAGATCTGGATATTCAATAGTCGCCATCGGACACAAAACGGAATTCCCAACAAACGGAAGGCGGCCTTGTACCATGCCAAACACTTTGCCGCAAGAGCGGATGTTTGACAACATCCTCCCGTTTTCTATCATGCAAGTATGCGAATTGCCCTGCTCTGCCTCATCTGTCTTCCGGCTTTTCTTCCCCTTTCCCAGGCGGCAGAATCTCAGGCCAACCGACCCTTGCCGGAAAAAATAGAAGTCGAAGACACTAATAACTGTTACCGTCTGGATACCCATTTCTACCGCTCCGCCCAACCGAACGACGAAGGTTTCGCCGACTTTCAGAAAAAGGGGATTAAAAGTGTACTCAACCTCCGCGAACACCATTCGGACAACCGGAAAGCCGCCAAAACAACGCTAAAACTCTACCACTATCCCGTCGCCGCCGGCAAACTGACTCGCAACGATCTGATGGAGTGCCTTCTGACCGTCGAACTGGCGCCCAAACCCATCGTCATTCACTGCTGGCATGGTTCTGACCGGACGGGAGTCGTCTGCGCCGCCTACCGCATCGTCAAACAAGGGTGGCCGATCGACGACGCCATACGCGAATTTACCGATGGCCCGTTCGGCTTCCATTCAACCTTTTACGGGAATCTACCCGCCTTATTGAAATCCATCGACTGGAAAGCCTTCAAGAAGGAACTCTCCCAAAAAGCAGAGGAAGCCAGAATCAGGGCAAAAGCCCGGGAAAAGTAATTTACTCCTCCCGGAACAGGGAACGCATCAGAGCAATCTCTGCCGCGTGACCGTCGAGATCGTGCGGAGTTTCCAAATAAAATGGCAGGCGCCGCAACAGAGGGTGGTTGATGACGGCCTCCAAGGCGGGAAGACCGATCAACCCTTCGCCCACGCCCGCATGGCGGTCCTTGTTGGCGGAAAAAGGCATCATGCTGTCGTTGAGGTGGATAGCCTTGAGGCGATCCAGACCGATAACGCGGTCAAACTCGGCCAAAACGCCATCGAGATCGTGGACAATATCATAGCCCGCAGAAAAAACATGGCAGGTATCCAGACACACGCCGAGGCAATGATGGCATTCGACCAGCTCTATCACGGCAGCCAGTTCCTCAAACGAACGCCCCACTTCGGTTCCCTTGCCGGACATAGTCTCCAGTAAAATAGATGTCGATTGATCCGGAGCGATAATGCGATTGAGCATGCCGGCAATCAATTCGATTCCCGCTTCCGCTCCCTGCCCCAAATGGTTGCCAGGATGAAAATTGTACATGCCGCCGGGAATCAGAGCCATCACGGCAAGATCGTCCCGCATGACTTCTTCCGCAAATTCACGGACACGTTCCCCGGTAGAACAGGCATTAAGCGTATACGGGGCATGGGCCAGGACCGGGGCAAAGTCATGATCGCGGGAGTAAGCAACAAGAGCGTCGAGATCGCTGCGGTCCAGTTTTTTTGCTTTGCTGCCACGCGGATTGCGGGTGAAAAACTGGAAGGTATTGGCGTCGATCGCCGTTGCCGTCCGACCCATGTTCAAAAAACCCTTGGCGGACGAAAGATGCGTTCCGATATTCAACATGGGATCAAACGTAAATGCGGGGCACTCGGGCGCTGATGCTCGTCAACACATTGCTGGGAATTGTCCCGGCACGGACCGTCAATTCCTCCCAGCTGACGTGGGGCCCCATGATTTCCACAACATCGCCGGGACGGACTTCCTGTTCGAGATAGGAAACATCCACCATGATCTGATCCATCGTAATACGGCCCAGTACAGGACAATACTGTCCGTTCACGTACACGCGGGAACCCTTGTTGGAAAGATACTGCAGATAACCGTCGGCATATCCGATGCCAATGGTCGCCACTCGAGTAGAGTACTTGGTAATGTAGCAATGATTATAAGATACCCCATGGTTGCCCGGCAGAGTACGTACAATCGTCACACGGCTGTACAAGGTCATCGTCGGCTTCAGTTCCTTATTGTAGGGAGAAGGCATCGGGGAATAGCCGTAGAGCAGGCGGCCTAGGCGCACCATGTTGGCCGAAGGCACCTTATAGTTGAACATCGCCGCACTGCTGCAAAGATGGCGGTATTCGTAGGCGTAAGTCGCGGAAAGTTCGTTAACGGCCTCCTTGAAACTGTCGATCTGCTGATGCGTGAAGGTAATGTCTTCCGATGCCGCCGAAAGATGGGAGAAAATCCCCTCCAGATGCAGGTGGGGCAACTGCCGCAGCCTTTCCGTCAGTCCATGAAGTTCCGTCGGCAGAAATCCGCTGCGTCCCATGCCCGTATCCACACAAATATGGACATGTACCGGCTTTCCGTACAACTGGCCGAGGGAATTGAAATGTTCCGCTTCCTCCATGCTCGCCACAGCCGTCCGCCAGCCGTTCTGGACAATAACCTCGCGTTCCTCCGGGAAGCAAGGACCGAGGATGAAAGGAACAGTCTTGCAATGGGCATCGCGCACGCGAGCCGCCTCCGCAATCGTTGCAACACCGTAGAAGGCGCAGTCCTCATCATCAAGAGCCCGCGCGACGCCCTCCAATCCGTGACCGTAAGCCTCGGCCTTGATAATAGCCATCATGGCATGGTTTGCCATGACGCGGCGTACAACATTCAAATTATGCCGGATGGCATCCGTATCAATTTGCGCCCATGCTCTCAGAAGGCTCGTAGAGGACATAGTGCAAGTGTAGAGGGAATGCCTTCCCGTGCAAGCCGTAATAGTGCCTGTTCCCACATCGGGGAAAATGTAAAACCAGGATTTTGAAATTTTACAAACCATTGTAAAGAAGTGTCATTATTATTCAGCACCTTTCGGTCGAAAACTGTCATGACAGACATGAGCAGTAGCAAAAAGAGCCTCGTTTTGTGCCTTCTCCCCCTCCTGTGCGGAGCAGGCCAGGCAGCGGTATCCACTCCGGTTGACAAACCCCAATACCAGCAAAGCCGCTTTGGCACCGACATCCAGCCACTCAGCCCGCAGGAAGTCAGTCCGAGCCTGCAAAAGGCCATGACGCCCAATGAACAAATCCTTAAACGATTCAAGGGGGCGGCAACACCGGAAGCATCCTTGAACGCCAACGGCGTCAGCCGGCACGGTTCCGGGGGAGGACTCCAGTTCTTCCCGTCCCAGCCTTTGAATTTCATGCCCTACCTGGACAGTCTCTATGTTCTTGGCAATACCTGTGTCGAACCGGGAGGCGTTTTTGAAGAAGACGCCCTGTCCACCAGCATGCAAAAGATCAAAAAAGAAGTCTCGCAGTACGGTGTCACCTACTCCTTGTCGCACGGTTTTGGCTACTCTTATGTTGCAGGCGAACTTCCCGACCGTAGCAACAAGCGCTCCTTCCCGGTATACAATCTGTCCCTGCAAACCAACGTAACCTTCTTTCGGGATTCCCACACGGGAAATGGACTGTTCCTGATCTCCGACCTGGAATACGGTCCGGGACTCGGCTTCAACCAGAACCGGCAAGCCCCCAACAATAGCATAGGCGCCAGCCAGCTCGTCTCCGGGTTCTACAACTTCGGCGATCCCTATTTTGAAAACCTCAGCCTTGGCTACACGGCCTTCAAAGGCAAGCTTGTCGTAATGGCAGGCCTTCTCGAAGTAGACAGTTTCCTGGATCACAATATCTATGCCGCGCCTTTCGACAACTCCTCCCTGAACAACACACAAGCCCTCCCCCTTTCCTCCTCCAGCTGGGGCTACCACATCGCCTGGCAGCCGAACAAATCGTTCTACATGATGATTTCCAGCACATCAAACAACACTCCTGTCAGACACAACCCGTTTAACTACATCAGCTCCAACAACTGGAGCAATGTTCTTGAAATCGGCTGGATCACGGAAGACCTGGCAGGACTCGGGCCAGGAGCCTACCGTATCCAACCCTTTTGGACCACCAGCCAGGGAGACAACGGCGGCGGTCTCGCCATAAACATCCAGCAACAACTCGGCAGAAACAGCACCCTCGGCTGGTTTCTGACCGCCGGTGCCGCCGATGACAATGCCGCCCGCGTCACAGGCATCCAATACAGTGCGGCCACCGGCCTCCTGTGGATGACTCCTTTCTCAAAGACCTCCTCATGGCGGATCTTTCGTTCAGCCAATAACGGATGTCTCGGCTTAGGCGTCCTCTGGCAGCGAGGTGCCAAGGACAACGGCCCCTATACCAACAACAATGAATACGGCGCCGAACTGTCCTACACCCTGCAGATGACTCCTACCATGACCATTAAACCCGACATCCAGGTCGTTCACAACCCGATCCACGGCAAACGCGGCCAGACAGATGTTGTCCTCCAGATCCAAAATATCTGGACCTGGTAAACACACCTTCTCCCCGAAGTTCAATAACCTCGTACATTCCCTGACGGGCTGGATCATCTCAGGTACCCATGTCGTGATTCAGCCCGTTTTATTTGAATTTTTAGAAAATAAGTTGATTTTCAGGGTTGTTTTTCTATACCCATAATATATGTCGCAATTTTCTACTATCTTGAAGTTCCTCTCTTTGTCCATCCTGGCAGGCATTCCGTCAGGGCAAGCCATTGATATTCTCAATGTTCCCGGTTCCGACGGAACTCCGTTTTTCCAACTCTACCTTTACAATCCGGGCGAGCATCCGGAGGCCGCCCCCGAGAAAGACGGTTCGGACTTTACATTAAATGACAGGGAAAAGGCTGCCATCATCGACGGACTTTCCTACTGGGCCTCCATCTTGGCACCCAAGGCAAAGAACCAAGCGCCTCTCAATATTGCCATTGTCACCGAGGGTGAATATGATGATAACGCCTCTGCAACGAGCGATTATCTACCCAATGGATATACCATGCTGAGTTCCGCGTTGACGGGAAATCCTCCTTTAGGGGATCCGGAATTGGACGGAGCCCTGGCTCTAATCACAATTGATCATGCCCAATATTTCAATGGCGAATGGAACACGTCTCCTATGCCCTCTTTCCCAGAAAACGGAGAAAAAGCGGATCTCCCCTCCACCCTGCTCCATGAAATGATGCATGCCTTGGGATTGGCACGCGACATCGATGCTAACAGCGATAATACCTTATTCTCCTTCACAGGGAAATCCTTGTGGAATGCCGGCCTGCGTGACATCTATGGTCATGCAGCGCAAGACGGGATGGTCATCACGGAAAAAGGCAGTAAGGAAGATGATGGAACCGCATTTGTAACAAACGGAAAATTATCTCATGTCGGAGTTTATTTTACCGGAAACCATGTCGAAGAAGTCTTGCAGGGAGCTCTTTTAGCCTGGCCGGATGACTCTACAGAAGACCGGGTCGCCGGACTTCCCGTCAACGGCTGGGAATTTGTATGGGATAAAGAAACTGGTAAAATCGATTACTATTTCCCTGAGTTCAGCCACATCGAATTGCAGAATTCACTGATGAGCCATCAGGGCTATCGAAACTGGAATATCCTGATGGAAGCGGAACTGGCTGTCATGCAGGATTGCGGGCTGGAACTGGACCGCCGCAATTTTTACGGAAATTCTCTGTACAACGATGGACTGACCTACATCAACAAGAACCCCTACTATGCCCGAAATGCAGAAGGAACCGGATGGAAGGAAGGCCAATACAACCCTACTACCTATGGCACAGGGTTTCACATCTATGGCAGCCACAACACCATCCGGCAGACAGCCGACCTGCTTTCCTCAGGAAAATGGGGCATCGGCATCCGTATGGACGGAAGCGGAAACACCTTGACCATTGACCCAAACGTCAGGGTCCATGCCAATGGCACCGAAGGAAATGCCCTTTTGGTTGCCTACGGAAGAAACCACCATATCGTCCACAGAGGTTCATTACAGGCCTTGGGGGGCAAGGGAATTTCAGCCCGATTCGATTTCGGAAGCAACGAAATGGGAGACAAGGAAGAATGGCGGGGATCATGGATGAGATCCAAATGGCTCAATGACGAGGAGTCATGGACACAAGGCCCCTTGCTGGATTCCCTCAAGGGTGCACTGGTGGATAGTTTTGACGTCACCGGAAGCCTTGCGGGAAGCAAAGCGGCAATTTTCATTTCCAACAACGCCTATGTGGATCAGATCAATATCATGGCCGGAGCCTCCGTATCCGGAGACATCATTTCAGAATGGGATTGGAACAACGACAACCTCCAAGCCGTAAGCTCGGATAGACTCATTACAAAACTGACCTTCGGCAAAATGGCCGATGCCCTGGGACAAGCCATGGATCAGCCAGACGCATCCTTTTCCATGCGTTACGACGGAAAAATTTCCGGTCCTACCGGGATCGCCATGCGCGTGGCAGGAGGAACACTTTCCTACAACGGTAGTGCCGACATCCTGTCAGTCGTCGTAGAACATGGTGCCACCCTGGCCGGTGACGGAACATACCGTGTAGATGAGCTCATGGAAAACAAAGGTACACTCTCCCCGGGCAACAGTATCGGCACCGTCAACATCCAGGGAAACTTCGTGCAGACGGAAACAGGCCGTCTCCTGATGGAATTAAATGACTCCGGCCAACATGACCTCATCGCCATCGACGGAAATGCACAAATAGAAGGAACACTGGAGCTGGCACTGCAACGCGGCTACTACCGGGATTCCTTCTCCGTTACACCTCTGGAAGTCACTGGCGACTTCCTGCCCGACTACACCCTGGTCTGTGATCCAATGTCACCGACGCTCACCGTCACCACCCGTCAGGAAAGCACCACCGGACACCACGGAATCGTCGTCACCACAAACCGTGCCGCCAATGCCTACAGCCAATACGCTGAAGTGAGTTCCTCGAGTGCCCGGGAAACGGGGCGAGCCCTGGACCACATCGCGGCAGCGTCTCCAGAAAAAATGCGCTCCCTGTTCGGTGCGCTCGACTTCTCTGCACAGGACGGCAGCGACATCCGCTTTGCACTGCCCCGCTTGTCTGCCGATGCCTACGGTGCCGCGGCACTAGCCACTCTGGATATGCAGCGGATGCTGTCAGACACCGTCTTCTCCGGCACAAAAACCTACATCAACTCCGGACAAGGAAACTACCTGTTCATCCAGCCTTACACAAACGGCAACGACCAGCCGGGAAGCATTGGATACAAATCGTATAACATCGGAACCCTGGTCGGCATCAGGCGGCAAACCAGCGAAAAACTGCATTACGGAGGACATGCCATCTTCAACTACCTGAACATGCGTGGCGACACCAACGGCAAACTGGAAGGCAACAGCTTCATGCTGGGCGGACAACTCGAATACGCCCCCCAGCCGGAAGGCTTCAAACTGGCCCTGCTCGGCCGGGCCGGAATCGACCAAATGCGAATGAAGCGCCAAATCGCGTTCAACGGCTACGACGCCAGCCACTCTGCGGACTGGACCGGATTCTCCGGAACCGTCCGCCTGCAAGGCTCGTACGACAAAGATCTGGGTTCCGTCATCGCCAGATCGCTGGCATCCCTGGACTACGGACTGGCAACGCGCCCATCCTGCACGGAAAACGGTTCGGAAGCCTCGCGCCTTGCCTTGGGTTCCAACGCCTACCAATCCCTCAGAACCCGACTCGGTGGTCAGATCATCACCAGTCCCATAACCATCAGCGGCCAATCCTCCTGGCTGGCAAAAGCCTCAGCCACCTGGAACCATGAATTCATGAACCGTGCCGGCACCACCGATACCGCTTTTGCCGCCAGCAACTACGGCTTTTCAAACAAAGTCAAATTCCCGGGCCGCGACAGCATCGCCCTGGAAGCCGGAGTCGCTCTCGGCATCAATCAAGCCATCTCCCTCCAACTCAACGCCGGCAGCGAACTCTACATGCATGGAGACGAAAGCATCTACGGCAACATCTCCGTCACCTGGAAATTCTAAATCAACCTGTGTACAGTTGATTTTCCTCTTACGGCAAAGTTCTGCACTAAACTCTTGCATGATCCAAGCGCGAGTGACCAAAAGCATCTCCCACCGGCAATTTCCTATTTCGATTGCCCGGAACTCTACTTATAAAAAAGAAAAAGCGCTCATTCGGTAGCCGGAGGTTTACCTCCCGCGCTCCCCGGAACACCGCGATTTCGACGCGTTCTTTCACAAGCCGGCTCACTTTCAGGCACCAAGCCGATGAGCCGGCTTGTCATAAATAAGCCGTTATTCGGCTACCACGGAAATCCTCTGCCGGACATGATCTCCGTTTACGGCCTCGTCCACCATCGCCACCGCATAATCCGCGTAGCTGATGGTACTCTCTCCTTTGGAGTTCAGGGGCAGCTCCTCTCCTCCCAGAATATATTTGCCGGTTCTGGCTCCATCAGCCCGGAAATCGGCAGCCGGGCTGATGTACGTCCATTTCACATCATCCCTGGTACGGAGTTCTTCCAGCGCCTTGCCCATTGCGGAGGCCAAAGGCTTGAACATGTCGGGAAAATCCGGGGCATCCATAAGCTGCAGAGTATGTTCCGGGTTCACATACAGGCTACCGGCTCCTCCGACAATCAAAAGCCTTGCATCCTGCCCGCTTACGATATCGCACAAATGTTTTAAGGATGTACCGTGCAGAGGCAGGGTTTCCGGAGACCATGCGCCAAACGCGTCAATGACGACATCAAAGCCCTTCAAATCCGAAGCCGTCAAATCGAAAAGATCCTTTTTGATTACCTGTGTGGCATCGGACCGGTTTTCCCCACGCACAACTGCCGTAACGTCAAGCCCTCTTTCCATGGCTTCCCGAACGATTAGTTTGCCCTCTTTGCCATTTGCAGAAACAACTGCGATTTTCATAGTACCTATCTCCATTTCTATTTTTATTTTGCCCTCTTGTCTCCAAGATGATGACGAGCGATTACTTTTTCGCTTGCATGGTATACCATATATCTCTACTTACTTTTTGTAAAGTAAGCACCTTATTGTACTTTAGTTACTCATTGGAAACGATAGATCTTTTATGAAGGAAGAACTGCCGCCTTGCCCGGTCGAAATCACTTTGATGCTTATCCGAGATCGCTGGAAAGTATTGATTCTCCGTGATCTAATGGACGGAACAAAACGCTTTGGAGAATTAAAGAAGTCTGTCGGACACGTCTCTCAAAAGGTTCTGACAGCTAATTTACGCTCCATGGAAGAGAGCGGACTGCTTACCCGGAAAGTGTACCCCGAAGTACCGCCACGGGTGGAGTACACACTGACTGAAACAGGCTACAGTCTCAAGCCGGTTTTGGACGCCATGGTCGCATGGGGAACGGAGTACAAAAACAAGAACAGTTAAAACCCGGGCCATTCCGGCATTCTGCCAAATTCATGTTTTCGGCTATTTGACAATACCCGAGCATTCCTTGACTGCCTCATACAAACCCAGAACGCAGGCGGCCATGCGTTTGTAGTCGAGGGGGGTCGGGGTTATCTGTGGCTTCGTGGTAGCGTTTGTTGCAAAAGAAGGCGGTGTCGGTAAGCATGACGGCTGGGATGTCCGCCGCCCAGAAATTACGGACGATTGAGACGTACTGTGAACACAAGAGCTCACCACGGTTAGCAAAATCAGTACCCCAATGCGAACCCAGAATCATTTGGGAATTCTCCAGAAAAAATTCATTCTCGCACTTTAGAATAACTCCTCCATCTGTCAATAGGCTTGGAAAGCAATCCGTCAAAAGTCCGTTAAAAATCATGCCACTCAAAGAAAATCATGGACATCCGGCGTTAACATGAGAAACTGGAAGGAGTCATTGTTTTATTGATATATGGAGCTTTTACTCTCCGTATACTGGAATACAACAACATCATTTCTCAAATCTCTATTCTATCCATGAAAACCAATTTTCAGTTTCGTTACGCTGCAAATCCCCGCGATGCCAAATCCTACGATACTTCCCGGCTCCGGGAAGACTTCCTGATCGAAACCCTCTTTACCGCAGATGAAATCAACTTGGTTTATTCCATGTATGATCGTCTGATCGTCGGTGGTATTCATCCGGTAGATGAAGCCTTGAAACTCGAACCCGTCGACGCCCTGCGTGCCGAATTCTTCACGGAACGCCGTGAGATCGGCCTCATCAATGTCGGAGGAGCAGGAAAAGTCTCCGTCGAGGGAACCGAATACGAAATCGGTCACAAGGAAGCCCTTTACATCGGTCGCGGCAACAAAGAGATTATCTTCTCCAGTTGCGACAAAACCGTCCCCGCCAAATTCTATTTCAACTCCGCACCCGCTCATACGTCGTACCCAACGCGCAAGGTTACCAAGAAAGATGCCGTCATTCTGGAACTCGGGACTCTGGAAGAAAGCAATCACCGGGTCATCAACCGCATGATCGTCCGGGAAGTCCTGCAAACATGCCAGCTTCAAATGGGCATGACCGAGCTCAAGCCCGGCAGCGTCTGGAACACGATGCCGCCACACACTCACAACCGCCGCATGGAAGCCTACTTCTACTTTGACTTCTGCGACAAAAACGCGGTCTGTCACTTCATGGGCGAAATCGACGAAACGCGCCACATCTGGATGAAGCGCGAGCAAGCCGTAATCTCCCCGTCGTGGTCCATCCACTCTGCCTGCGCCACCAGCAATTACACTTTCATCTGGGGCATGGCAGGAGAGAATCTCGACTACAACGATATGGACGGCTGCACGGCCACCGATCTGAAATAACCCCCTCTCCCATCCTCTCCTTCTTTCTTTTCACTCCAATCTTTGTTTTACTTATGTCTCAAGGAATTGATCTCTTCCGCCTCGATGGAAAAATCGCCCTCATTACGGGAAGTTCCCACGGTCTCGGCATGGCCGTCGCCATCGGCCTCGGACAAGCCGGGGCGACCATCGTCATCAATGGTTCCAATCCGGAAAAACTCGCTCAGGCCGTCGAAGAATACGCCTCTGCCGGCATTACCGCCCATCCCTACGTCTTCGACGTCACCCGGGAGGATTTGATTGATGAAAACATCACCCGCATCGAACAGGAAGTCGGCCCCATCGACATTCTTGTCAACAATGCCGGCATCATTAAGCGCATTCCTGCTCTGGAAATGAGTCTGGAGGATTGGAACCAGGTGATTAACATCGATCTGACAGCCCCCTTCCTGATGTCCCGCCGCGTCGCCCGCGGCATGAAGGAACGAGGCTGCGGCAAAATCATCAACATGTGCTCGATGATGAGTGAAGTAGGTCGCGACACCGTCTCCGCCTACGCAGCCGCCAAGGGAGGTCTCAAGATGCTCACCAAGAATCTCGCTACGGAATGGGCCCGGTACAATATCCAGGTCAATGGCATCGGACCGGGTTACTTCGCCACCAGCCAGACGGCACCCATCCGCGTTAACGGCAATCCCTTCAACGAATTTATCCTTAAACGCACTCCTGCCGCACGATGGGGAAATCCGGAGGATCTCGCCGGTACGGCTATTTTCCTGGCTTCGGAAGCATCCAACTTTGTCAACGGACACATCCTGTATGTAGACGGCGGCATCCTCGCCACGCTTGGTAAAGCGTCCAACGAAAACTAATCCGAGATACTGTATATACCGATATGACGACACAATCTCAAGGAGGCACTATGACCCGCTACCGCTGGATCATCTGCGCCATGCTCTTCTTCGCTACGACAGTCAACTACATGGACCGCCAGGTCCTGTCCCTGACCTGGGCTGACTTCATCGCTCCGGAATTCCACTGGACCAATACCGATTACGGCAATATCACAGCCTTGTTCTCCCTGGTTTATGCCATCGGCATGCTCTTTGCCGGTCGATTCGTCGACTGGATGGATACCAAGAAAGGCTATCTCTGGTCCATCGGCATCTGGTCGCTGGGCGCCTGCGTCCACGCCTACTGCGGCATTGCCACGGCAGGCATTCTCGACGGGACCTGGTTCGTCGGATTCGAAGAAGCCAAAGAAGTTATTTCCCATATCAACGATACCGCCCGCATCGTCAACGTCAGCGTTACCCTGTTTATCATCGCCCGCTGTGTGCTGGCCATCGGTGAAGCAGGCAACTTTCCGGCTGCGATCAAGGCTACCGCGGAATACTTCCCCAAGAAAGACCGAGCCTTCTCGACCAGTATTTTCAATGCGGGAGCTACAGCAGGAGCTCTACTCGCCCCGCTAACCATCCCCTTCATCGCCGCAGCCTACGGCTGGGAAATGTCCTTCATCATCATCGGCGCCCTCGGCTTCCTCTGGATGGGCTTCTGGGTCTTCCTTTATAAGAAGCCGGATCAAAACCCCAGAGTCAGTGCCGCAGAACTCGCTTACATCCAGCAGGACAAGGACGAAGTTTCCAAAGTGGAACAAACTGAAGAGAAAGAAGGCAAAAAAATCAGCCTGTTGCAGAGTTTCACCTACCGTCAGACCTGGGCCTTTGCCGTCGGCAAGTTCATGACGGACGGCGTCTGGTGGTTCTACCTTTTGTGGGCTCCCGCCTATCTCAGCAAAGTATACGGCCTTGACTCTACCCAGAGCGCCCCGATGATCTTCGTCTTGTACTTGATCACGCTGCTTTCCATCATCGGAGGCTGGCTACCGACCCACTTCATCAACAAGGGCATGAACCCCTATGCGGGCCGCATGAAAGCGATGCTCATCTTTGCCTTCTTCCCGGTGCTGGTCCTCTTTGCCCAGCCGCTAGGCTCCCTCTCGGTCTGGATTCCCGTCTGTCTCATCGGTTTGGCCGGTGCAGCCCATCAGGCATGGTCCGCCAATATCTTTTCCACCATCGGCGACATGTTCCCAAAATCCGCTATCGCCACCATCACGGGTATCGGCGGCATGGCCGGGGGACTTGGCTCCGCCCTGCTGCAAAAGGGCTCCGGCAACCTCTTCGACCACTGTGAAGACGCCCACGTCACTTTCATGGGATTCGAGGGACTGGAAGCCGGCTACTTCATCATGTTCATCATCTGCGCCCTGGCCTATTTGGTCGGCTGGATCATTATGAAAGTCCTCGTACCCAAGTACAAGCCGGTAATCATCTAACCGGATATTAGCCTCTTTCACACGTTTTGTCCCGGCAATGACATACAAGCTACTCTCCTATCTCCTTCTGGGGACGACCATGCTATCATGTTCGCCATCGCCCGATGCAAGCGTGACTCCCCTGCCATCCGCCCGGTTCCACAAGACCATGGACGGCAGGGAAGTATGTCTCTACACTCTCTCCAACAAGAACGGAATGACCGCCCAAATTACCAATTACGGCGGTCGTATAGTCAGCCTGTGGGTACCCTCCCGGGATGGTTCCTTCAAAGACGTCGTCTGGGGATATGAGGGATTGGACGAGTACCTGAAAGCCACGGACAAGTACGCCGGACCGATTGTCGGACGCTATGGCAACCGCATCGCCAAGGGGCAATTTACGCTGGATGGCAAAAAATACAATGTCACCCGCAACGAAAAAGGCAATCATTTGCACGGAGGCAAGATCGGGTTCGGCAACCGGATCTGGACGGCACGGCCATTCACCAACGCCCAGGGGGAAAAATGTCTGAAGCTCACCTACATTTCCCCCGACGGAGAAGAAGGATACCCGGGCACCGTCACTCTATCGGTCACTTATACATTGACCGACGGCAATTCCCTGAGGATCTCGTACAGAGCCACAACGGATGCTCCAACCGTCCTGAACCCGACGAACCACAGCTACTTCAATTTGCATGGAACCAGTGCCAGTTCCACCAACTCGCACTTGCTTACTATCCACGGCAGCCGGTATACCCCCACAGACAGCCAGGCTATTCCCACGGGTGAACTGGCCGGAGTAGACAAGACACCCTTCGATTTTCGCAAGCCGACCCCCATCGGCAAGCGGATCAACTCCCCCAACAGGGATTTGAAATTCGGCAAAGGATACGACCACAATTGGGTTCTTGACCGTCCTGAGAACGCCAAACCCGGCGAACTCATCGAAGCGGCCGAACTCTATGAACCCTCAACCGGCATTGTCATGGATATCCTGACAGACCAGCCGGGGTTACAGTTCTATAGTGGCAATTTCATGGATGGCAAGGACATCGGCAAAAGGGGGGACAAGCATAACTTCCGCAGCGGAATCGCTCTCGAATGCCAGAACTTCCCCGATGCGCCAAATCACAAAAACTTTCCGTCTTCCGTCCTGCGCCCCGGACAGGAATATTCCCAGGAATCGGTATACAAATTCAGCGTCCGGTAAGACCGGATACTATTTCATGAGCAAAAAACATCCTGTTTCGGATCATTAACTCTGGAACAGGATGTTTTGCATGGATGTCAATCCATGGGGAAACAAGAACAGGCTTTCCTACCGAATCGCGTTTCCCGTATCGCCGCCGCCTTCCCTGAAACGCAGAAGGCTTGGTTTCAGATCGACGAACAGAGTGGAAGACAGGGAAACGAGGATGTGTTCGTAACGGGAACGGTTGTCTCTGAATTCAATCCAGGATTTTTCCCCGTCTTCTTCCAATTCATATCCTTTGGCAGCCAATCTTTGGCAAAGGGCATCATAGCAATCCTTTTGCAAGCATTCGGATGGTGCCGGTCCATGGTGCATCTGGAGTAATTCCGCCGTCATTTCCAGAGATTTGATGCCTTCAGTGAGGCAGATTTCCGCTTCGATCCTTCCCTGTCCCTTTAAAGTAGTCGCTGCCAGATTGGCTGCATCCAGCATGGTAAAAACGGAAACGACCCACGATTGTCCCAGATGAGAAGAAGGAGTGAAGACGAGAATGAGGGATTCCGAATGCGTATCACCGATGGTACGAAGGAAATCTTCCCACTTGTTCCATACCTCCCCGAGACTGTCCTTCAACCCGGCTGTGGCGGCCCACTCATAAAAGGCCTCGCAATCCGGTGAGGAATGGGTACGAGCATACAAATGAGCACTCATTTCTTCCCGTTGTTGAACGATACTCTGATAACCGGGGATAAACGTGAGCAGGAAGACGATAATGCCAAGTCCGACTCCTCCTTCAAGGATTGCCAGGAATTGCCCCATCGAAGTAGGAGGAGTAGAGAATCCCAGCGTACTGAGAGCGGACCCGCTGGAAATAAGAGAACGCCACCAAGTCGTTTCCGAATCCGTAACCCAGTAAATCAGGGCAAAACCAAACATCGTAATAAAAAAATAGGTGGCGATGCAGGCAAACAAAAATACCGGACCAAACCAATACAGGCATTTCTGCCTTTTTTCGGGGGACATTTTCCTGACATTCAAAACGACGAAACAGCCGTACTCGATTCGCAAGAGCGTACGAGTCACAATTTCACTGGAAGGCAAATTGATCAAGGCGGTTTTACATGCGGATCGAACGACCATCAGGATCATCCATATTCCCAGTACACAGACTAAGGTTTGAGTTATCCAGTTCATAGCTTGATTGATAAAAGTTTCGGTTTTCTACTGCCATAACCCTTGAAGTCACTCTCAAAGGACACAGCACAGATCATCAAGTAACTGAGCGGAGCGACGGATTTTCCTGTAATGCAACAGCTTGAAGTTAATACATCGCAATCAGCAAATTCGTTGAGCAAAACTGATAAATAAAGACCATAATGACGTCATTCCGTTTTTGGGGAACGTTGATACCCAATATTTTTTGGAATCACAAAACTCATTGGCCAACACCAGACAAACAAAAATACCAGGATTGGCCTATAGACATCATTCGCCAGCGATACCGGTAATCTCAGAGGTTCCTTCCACACACGAAAGTAATCCATATGTTCGCAAATTCACGCATGACAGAAATCATTGATCAGATCCATTCTAATCCCTACGTATGTAGGAAACACAGTAACACACTCTTTCGTCTTGTGAGATGCGAGACAAAAGATATGATACAGAAAATCCAAATTACAGAATAGTCCGGTATCCCCATTGCACAACAACATATGGCCACAACCCGAACCTCCAGGTCGTCCCACGACTGTTCTCTTCCAGCCTCTGCACCATTTGATAGGTAAACTCCCAAAAAACAAGATAATGGAAAAACCATTTAATCATCACATCCTCCAAAAGACGGCCCTGCTTGGATGCAGTCTGTCTTTCCTTCTGTCCGGCACTGCTCCGGCAGCTTCTGCGTCGGCCTCGGCAAGTGCTACCGTAAATGCTGCCAAAGACTCCCTGCAGTATGAAACCGTTACGGATGCGCACCAGATCAATCCGACAACTGTCGAAATCCTTCTTGGGAAGGATCACCGCATGACTCTCGATTTCTACGGTGACAACATCTTCCGTATCTTTCGCGACGACAATGGAGGAATCATCCGTGACCCTCAAGCCAAACCCGAGGCAAAAATCCTCGTTGATAATCCCCGCCGCCCGGTATCGAAACTTGATATCGATAAAGACGGAGATCTGGTCAAAATTACCACGGGAAAAATCCGCATCGAGATCGACAAGAAGACATCTCTGATGAAGGTAATCAACCTGAAGGACAATTCTGTAGCCTTCGAACAGATCGCTCCCGTCGTGTTGGAAAAGCATAAAGCGGAACTGACTCTGAAAACCAGTCCGGACGAATACTTCTACGGCGGAGGCGTGCAGAACGGACGCTTTTCTCACAAAGGCAAGGTGATTTCTATCGAAAACCAGAACAGCTGGACGGATGGCGGCGTTGCTTCCCCCGCTCCTTTCTACTGGTCCACCAACGGCTATGGCCTTCTGTGGCATACTTTCAAAAAAGGCGCATATGACTTCGGTTCCAAAGACAAGTCTGTTGTCAATCTGCACCATGAGGACGGCTATCTGGATGTTTTCTTCATGATCAATGACGGCGCAACTCCCCTCCTCAATGACTTCTACCAACTCACCGGCAATCCGGTCTTGCTGCCGAAGTTCGCCTTTTACCAAGGCCACCTGAACGCCTATAACCGCGATTTCTGGAAAGAAGACGAAAAAGGCATCCTGTTCGAAGACGGCAAGCGCTACAAAGAAAGCCAGAAGGACAACGGAGGAATCAAGGAATCCCTGAATGGGGAGAAGGATAACTATCAATTCTCCGCGCGCGCCGTCATCGACCGCTACAAGAATCACGATATGCCTCTGGGCTGGATCCTTCCCAATGACGGATACGGTGCCGGCTACGGCCAGACGGAAACCCTTGACGGCAACATTCAGAATCTGAAAGACCTTGCCGGCTATGCCAAAAAACATGGTGTGGAAATCGGCCTGTGGACCCAGTCCGACTTGCATCCGAAACCGGAAATCAGCGCCCTGCTCCAACGCGATATTGTCAAAGAAGTCCGCGACGCCGGCGTTCGTGTGCTGAAAACGGACGTTGCCTGGGTAGGTGCCGGTTATTCATTCGGACTCAACGGCATTACCGATGTTGCGCAGATTATGACTTACTACGGCAACAACAGCCGTCCCTTCATCATTTCCCTGGACGGCTGGGCCGGTACCCAGCGTTATGCCGGCATCTGGTCAGGTGACCAGACAGGCGGCGCTTGGGAATACATCCGCTTCCATATCCCCACCTACATTGGATCCGGGCTGTCAGGCCAGCCCAACATCGGATCCGACATGGATGGCATCTTCGGAGGCAAGAACCTCGTGGTCAATACCCGGGACTTCCAATGGAAAACCTTCACCCCTCTGGAACTCAACATGGACGGTTGGGGGGCCAATGAAAAATATCCCCATGCCCTGGGCGAACCGGCAACTTCCATCAACCGCTGGTACCTGAAACTTAAATCGGAACTCATCCCGTACACCTATAGCATCGCTAAGGAAGCCGTCACCGGCCAGCCGATAATCCGAGCCATGTTCCTGGAGGAAGCCAACCCCTATACCCTCGGCAAGGCAACCCAGTACCAGTTCCTTTATGGCCCATATTTCCTGATTGCCCCCATCTACAAGGAAACAAAAACAGACAAGGATGGCAACGATATCCGCAACGGCATCTATATGCCGCAAGGACAGTGGGTCGACTACTTCACCGGAGATCTATATGCCGGCGGTAAAATCTACAACGAAATCGACGCACCTATCTGGAAATTGCCTGTTTTCGTGAAAAACGGAGCCATCATCCCAATGGCCAACCCGAATAACAACATCGCAGAAATCAGCCCGAATATCCGTATCTACGAACTTTATCCCTACGGACATACCAAGTTCACCACATACGACGACGACGGTACAACGGAAGCATACAAAGCCGGCAAAGGGGTCAAGACTCTGATCGAATCCAATGCCGACGGTAAGGGTAATGCCGTTATCACTATTCATCCGTCAGTCGGGGACTTCAAGGGATTCGTCAAAAACAAAGCCACGGAATTCCGCATCAATGTCACTGAAAAACCCAGCAAGGTTTCCGCCAGCATCGGCAAGGATGCCGTACAGCTGGAAGAAGCAAAATCCCTCGGTGACTTCAACACCCGGGACAATGTCTTCTTCTACGATGCCGCCCCGAACCTGAACAGGTTTGCCACCAAAGACAGCGAATTCGCCAAAACGGTTGTTACTAAGAACCCTCAGCTTCTGGTAAAACTGGCCCCTTCCGACATCACCGCCAACCCGACGGTCCTCACCGTGGAAGGTTTTCGTTTCTCTCCGTCCGATAAGCGTCTCATCACATCGGGCAAATTGACTGCCCCTGCCAACGCACAAGTGAAGGAAGAGGCCCGCGAACCTTACTCTCTGACTCCGTCCTGGGAGCCCGTTGCCAATGCGGATTACTATGAAATCCAGTTCGACGGCATGATTTATTCCACTATCAAAGGCACGGAATTCCTGTTTGAAGACCTAGTCCCCGAAACGTCGTATTCCTTCGATGTACGTGCCGTCAACAAGGACGGACACTCCGACTGGGCCACAACCAAGGCCACAACCAAGGCCAACCCGCTCGAATTCGCTATCCCGGGCATCGTCGGTGAAGCCTCTGTACCCAGTCAGGGCAACTCGCTCGACAAACTGTTCGATTTCAAGGAAAAGGACGGTTGGCATACCAAGCACAGCCAGGAAGCTGTTCCGTTCGATCTCATCATGGATCTCAAGACGATCAACAAGCTCGACAAGTTCCACTACATCCCACGCGAAGACGCCGGCAACGGAACATTCCTCAAGGGTTCCGTCGCTTACAGCATGGACAAGGACAAGTGGGTCGAAGCCGGCACGTTTGAATGGCCCAAGGACAAAGAAGTGAAGATCTTCACGTTCAAAGACGCTCCCGCCGCTCGCTATATCAAGATCAACGTTACCGAAGGCGTCGGCAAATACGGTTCCGGCCAGGAAATCTATGTCTTCAAGGTGCCCGGTACGGAAAGCTACCTGCCCGGCGACATCAACAACGACGGCAAGATTGATAGAAACGACCTCACCTCGTACACCAACTACACGGGACTGAGGAAGGGAGATTCCGACTTCGAAGGCTACATCAGTAACGGCGATATCAATAAGAACGGTCTCATTGATGCCTACGATATTTCCGTCGTCGCCACTCAATTGAACGACGACGATGAAGACGAAGCTGTCGAAGAAGAAGACCAAGCCGCTGAAGAAGCCAAGAAAGACGACGAGAAGAAGGAAGAGAAGAAAGACGGCGATGAAAAGACAGAAGAAAAGAAAGTCGATCAGCTGGACGGTAAACTTGTGATCAGTACTCCCAAGAAGGACTACTCCCAGGGAGAGATCATTGAAATTACCGTCAAGGGAGACAACCTTAATCTTGTCAACGCACTGAGTTTCGCCCTCCCCTACAATCCGGCAGATTATGAATTTGTCGGCGTTGAACCCAAGAACATCCAGAAAATGGAAAACCTGACGAACGACAGGTTGCATACGAACGGAACCAAAGCCCTGTATCCCACCTTTGTCAACATCGGGGACAAAAAGACTCTACAGGGTTCCGAGGACCTCTTCGTCCTGAAGTTCAAAGCCAAACGCGACCTCAAGTTCGACTTGAAACCCATTGATGGCATGCTGGTTGACAGGAAGCTGAATTCCAAGAAATTCTAAGGTCGCCCGACTTGATTTCATTCACACCCTGCTTCGGTTGCTCATACGCCGCCGGAGCAGGGTGTTTTGCGATCTTCGGACACACTCCTAGTACGAACAATTCCGAGGGGGAACTCGACCCTGCTATGGGGTACCCAGTCAGAAAGTTTCCCAAAAATTCCGGGCAGGCAGATGTTCGTCCGAAAATTCCGGGCAGGCAGATGTTCGTCCGAAAATAAGTTACCTCGTTCTCCCAATCGTTTCGTCCTATCCTTCGAATCTTTTCATCTTGACTATAATTAATTGATTAATTAATTATTTTATTGATGACTCAAGGTGCAAAAAAACGAGGGCAATACGGACGTCCTCCCGCAAGCGAAAACGAAGACAAAAAGGAGAAAATCCTGGATTGCGCTCTAGATCTTTTTGCAAGGCAGGGGATTGCCGGCACAACGATCGCGCGTATATCGGAGGAAGCCGGAGTAACTCCGGCCATGGTCCATTATTATTTCACGAACCGGGAAGGACTGCTGGACGCTGTTGCCGCCGAACGCCTGGCTCCTGTCATTGAATATATTTGGTCAGGAGTCTCTAACGACTCCCTGGGAGATCCTCGCCACGTGATCACGGGTTTTGTAGACCGGATCCTCACAGCCGTAGAAGATATGCCCCGGCTTCCGTTCCTATGGAGCCGGGAAGTGCTGAATGCCGGAGGATTGCTAAGAAAACGGGTTATGGATCTTATTCCCGTCAACCGTTTTGCCGCATTGAGCAATTTCTTTGCGAATGCTCGGAAACAGGGGCTGCTCAACCCTCATGCCGATCCCACGCTCGTTTTTACTTCGGTCATGAGCATCATTATTCTTCCCCTTGCCGCACGGGATATCATTAATTCGGTAGCAACGGTATCACCCCTGGAACGGGAAGTTCTCAGAAGGCATTCCCTGGCAGTCTTGCTGGATGGTCTATGCCCGCATCCTTCTTCGGAGGAAAATTCATGAAACCAAGTACCATTTTCATCCTGACAGCCTGCCTGCCCTCTCTACTGGGAGGCTGCAAGGAACAACAAGGAGGAACCTTCCAGGGATATGTCGAAGGAGAATACATTTATCTGGCTTCCTCCCAGCCAGGTCACCTCCAAACCCTGGCAGTGGAACGCGGTTCCTCCGTAACGGCAAAGACACTTTTATTCGAATTGGAATCGGACAATGAGCGTCATGCCTTGAGACAATCGGAGCAAGAACTGCTTTCCGCCAAAGCTAAACTGGAAGATATGGAAACAGGCAGGCGTCCTGAAGAGATTGCCATGGCTCAAGCACAACTGGAACAGGCAAAATCGGAAGCCGCCAATGCTGCCGTACAACTGCGACGCTATGAAAAACTGTCCTTGTCGGGAAGTGTTTCCAAGGCTCAGCTGGATGATGCTCGTGCAGCGGCTCAAATGACCACCGCCCGCGTTGCAGAGCTGACCAGTCAAGTGGACGTGTACCGTCTGCCGGAACGGAAAAAGCAAATTGAAGCCCAACAGGCCGACGTACAGGCCATGGGAGCGCGTGTGGCCCAAGCCCGCTGGAACCTTGATCAGAAACGGATAAGCTCTCCAGCCGATGGCTTGGTCTATGATACATTGTACCGTGTCGGCGAGTGGGTTGCAGCTGGAAGCCCGGTCGTGCAAATGCTTCCACCGGAAAATGTAAAAATCCGTTTTTTCGTTCCCGAAACCCTCATTGGCCGTCTATTGGTAGGCAACCGGATATCCGTTCAAGCAGACGGACGGGAAAAACCGTTTTCCGCGGTCATTTCCTATGTTGCTGACAACGCTGAATATACGCCACCGGTCATCTACAGTAACGAGACACGCTCCAAACTAGTCTTCATGGTCGAAGCAAAACCTGTTCCGGAAACGGCTGCTTCCCTGCATCCCGGACAACCCGTAAGTGTGAATTTACCATGACGGAACAACGAGATTTTCTGGCCATTGATGTAAAAAACCTGAGTAAAAGCTTCGGGACAAAAAAAGTCGTGGACAGTGTTTCGCTGAAAGTCGGAAAAGGGGAAATATACGGATTCCTCGGTCCGAACGGAAGTGGCAAAACAACCAGCATCCGGCTTATGTGCGGACTTTTAACGCCTGATTCCGGAAGCGGAACCTGCCTGGGATTCGATATTCTGAGGGAAAGTGAACAGATCAAACGCCGGATAGGTTATATGACCCAGCGGTTTTCCTTTTGGGAAGATCTGAGTATCCGTGAAAACCTCGAATTCATAGCTCGCCTTTATGAAATGAAAAACAGGAAGGACGCTGTCAACCAAGCTCTCGAAAACCTGGGATTGACAGGACGCTCCAAACAGCTTGCCGGAACCCTTTCCGGGGGCTGGAAACAACGGCTTGCTCTTGCCGCCTGCATGCTGCACCGACCCGACCTCCTTCTCCTTGACGAACCGACAGCCGGTGTCGATCCGACTGCCCGCCGGGATTTCTGGGAAGAACTTCACCGGTTGGCGGCACAAGGCATTTCCGTCCTGGTCAGCACACATTACATGGATGAAGCTGAACGGTGCCACAAGCTGGCCTATATTGCCTATGGACGCTTGATTGCCCAAGGAACAGCCCGGCAGATCGTCGATTCGCAGCAACTCCACACTCTGTCAATAACCGGAAACAATCTTCAGAACGTCTCAAGCCTTCTCGAAGGGAAACCCGGTATTGAGCAGACCGTAATGTTCGGCGAAGCTCTTCATGTGAGCGGAAGGGACGAGGAGCTCCTCCGACACAGCATTACCGAAGCCGCGGGAACTCGGCTCGTTACCGAGGCGGAAACCAGCCTGGAAGACGTTTTCATCTATTTGATGAAATGCTCCCGGGACAACTATGAAATTACCCCATGAAGAACAAACACCGTTTTTTTTCGTTCACCCGCTGGTGGGGCGTCGTCGTCAAGGAATTCCTCCAGCTCAAACGGGATCGACTCACATTCGCCATGATCGTTGGGGTACCCATCGTCCAATTGCTCCTGTTCGGATACGCGATCAACAGCGATCCTAAACACATGCCGACCGCTCTCATCCTGGGAGAGCAAAGCCCATTTACACGCAGTCTGGCAGCAGCCTTGGAACATTCCGACTATTACTCCACCACAAACATTGTCGATGAGGAATCGGGGAGATCTGCCTTGTCCAAGGGAGATGCCCAATTTGTCGTCACGGTTCCTCCGGACTTTTCCCGTCGGTTGCTCCGTGGCGAGCGTCCGTCTATTCTTATAGAAGCGGACGCTACCGATCCTACAGCTACAGGTGGCGCCCTTGGCTCCATTCAAGGAATTGTCCAATCCGTCGTGGATAAGGAATTAAAAGGACCTTTAGCGACACTCCGTGGAACTCCGGAAGCATTCTCCATACAAGTACACAGGCTGTACAATCCGGAAGGCCTCACCCAATACAACATTGTTCCAGGCCTCATGGGAGTTATCCTGACGATGACCACCGTAATGATGACCGGTCTGGCCATCACCCGGGAACGGGAACGGGGAACGATGGAAAACCTGCTTTCTTCTCCAGTCAACCCGCTGGAAATCATGTCCGGAAAAATTATTCCTTACATTTTGATCGGGCATATCCAGATGCTGATCATCATCGGGATGGCCATGCTGTTATTCGATGTACCTTTCATGGGAAACCCCCTGGCATTATATGTAGCCGCCCTATTGTTTATTGCGGCCAACTTGACGGTAGGCGTTACATTGTCCTCTTTTGCCCGGAATCAACTCCAAGCTTTGCAAATGACCATGTTCTATTTCCTGCCCAATATGATGCTCTCCGGATTCATGTTCCCCTTCTCCGGGATGCCGCAATGGGCTCAAGCTATCGGCTGCGTGCTTCCTCTGACTTATTTCAACCGTTCTGTCCGGGGAGTTCTTCTCAAAGGCAACGATTGGGCGGAATTGTGGCCGTCTTTATGGCCCGTAGCCGTGTTCGGCCTGATCGTCATGTGCTTCTCCGTCCGCTTTTTCCGCAGAACTCTTGATTGACAGTACTGCAATGCTGAAGGAGGAAAAGAGTCTTCCATGGTACCTTTTACCGATATCATAAAGCCATGTACCCGCTCAAAGGTACATGGCTTCGGCATGGAAGAAGTGTTATGCGGGGTTAGAGAAGTTCTCCATATTTCCTGATGAATACGCGCTTCATGGCATTGGCCACGACCATGTAGAGCAGGATAGTAATTGCGAGCCAGAAATAATAATTGGCAGGCAATGCCGTCAAGTCCAGCTCCCGCCCGAGAGCCGTTAATGGAAGAATGGTCCCGAAGGCAATTCCAAGGCACGTTACCAAACAAACGGGTAATGAGGCACGACTTTGGATAAAAGGTAACTTAGGAGTTCGGATCATGTGAATAACCAAGGTCTGAGACCAGAGGGACTCGACAAACCAACCGGTATGGAACAGAGCGATAAACAGAGCCCGGTCAATACCCGCTTCATGCCATCCTCCGCCGCATACCGAAGGACATACGACAAAGAACATCAACAGGTATGTAGTAATATCAAAGATAGAGCTCGTCGGACCAATCATGAGCATGAACTTCCCGATTGAGCCGGCATCCCATTTGCGAGGCTTGCCCAAGTATTCTAGATCGACATTATCCCAGGGGATTGAAATACACGACAGATCGTAGATCAGGTTCAACACCAGCAGTTGCAAAGGTAACATAGGCAGAAACGGGAGAAAAGCCGAAGCAATCAGCACTGAAAACATATTCCCGAAATTCGAACTAGCCGTCATCTTAATGTATTTCACCATGTTGGCATACGTCTTACGGCCTTCGATGATGCCGTCTTCCAGAACCATCAGGTCTTTTTCCAATAGGATGATATCGGCCGATTCCCTGGCAACATCGACTGCACTGTCGACGGAAATGGCGACATCACTTTCCTTCATGGCGACGGCATCGTTAATACCGTCTCCCATGAACCCGACCGTATGCCCTCTCCTGCGAAGGGCTGCGACAATACGGGCCTTCTGGGAAGGGGAAAGCTTGGCAAAGATATTGTGGATATGGGCAACCTCCTCAAGTCTCCGGTCACTCATTTGATCAATCTCCTCCCCTAGAATTGCATCTCTGTCCTTCATTCCCACCTTCCGGCAAATACAGGTCGTGACAGCGTCATTATCACCTGTAAGCACCTTGACGGTGACTCCGTGCTCTCCAAGAGTACGGATAGCCGTCTCGGCTGAATCCTTGGGAGGATCAAGGAAAGCCAAGAACCCGATCAACACCATATCCCGCTCGTCATTGACGGAAAAAGCTATCTCATCCGTCTTCACATTTCTTTGGGAAACAGCAATAACGCGCATGCCGTCAACGTTAAGACTATGGGTAATCCTCAGGATTTTCTTGCGGAGTTCCTTTGTCAGAGGTTCCACTTTGCCGTCGTATTCTGTATGGGATGATATCCTGATCATCTCTTCGACCGCACCTTTGGTCACAATCTGGGTTTTGCCCATATTGTCACGAACAATGACACTCATCCTGCGCCGATTGAAATCGAAGGGGATTTCATCAATTTTGTCAAACCTGGTACATAGATCCCTAATGTCGGAATCTCCGGCATGTTCGAGGATAGCGACGTCCATCAGGTTTTTGAGACCGGTCTGGTAATAGCTATTGATAAAGGCATATCTCAGAACACGTTCGTCCTCTTCTCCATGCGTATTGAGATGATATTCCAGAAGGACTTTGTTTTGCGTAATGGTTCCTGTCTTGTCGGTGCAGAGAATATCCATCGCTCCGAAATTCTGGATGGAATGGAGTGATTTGACGATGGTTTTCCTGCGAGACATATTAACAGCACCCTTCGCAAGTGAAGTCGTCACGATCATCGGTAACATTTCGGGAGTCAGCCCCACTGCTACCGACAAACCAAAAAGCAGGGATTCGAGCCAGTCTCCTTTACTGATCCCGTTGATAAAAAAGACGACGGGAACCATGCACAACATGAAGCGGATCAAAATCCACGATACAGAATTAACGCCTTTTTCAAAACTCGTTTTGACCTTGGGTTTGACAAGTTCCTTAGCCATGACACCAAAAATGGTGCGATCTCCCGTTGCTACAACAACACCTACCGCCGTACCGCTGATAACGTTGCTCCCCAAAAAGGCGAGATTACTGCACGATAGAGGATTTTTAACGCGTTCGGATACAGGTTCAAATACTTTTTCCTGAGGTTCGTTTTCTCCAGTAAGCGAGGCTTGGTTGACAAACAAATCTTTGGATTGGATGATACGAATGTCGGTAGGAACCATATCACCGGCAGCGAGATGGACGATATCACCGCAAACAATGTCCTCGACGGGGATTTCCTGTTTACCTGAAGACTGGCGTTCAACAAGAACTGTTGTCTGGACCATATCCTGAAGCCGGGCAGCCGCTTGATCCGATCGGTATTCCTGAAAAAAACGGAGCAAGCCGCTCAATGTCACCATCGTCACAATAATAACAACCGCCGTCAGGTCACGATCTTCCGGAGCAACGGCAACATAGTCGGTCCACAACGACACACAGGCCAGAATCAGCAAGGCAATCGTAAATGGATTGATAAAAGCCACAACCAACTTGTGAACAATGGAAACCTGCTTTTCATAACTGGTCGTATTGTCGCCTTCAACAGAACGAATGAGTTCAACTTGTTCATCATTCAATCCTGACAGCGTTGTATTCAGTTCACGCATGAGGGAATCCACAGGCAAACGGGCGGCGGAAATAAGAGTGTTACCGATATTTCCGGAAGATCCGGGAAGTTGACGAAATCTTTTTTGATTATTGGCAATCATAGTAAGAATAGGGAGGAATCGGTATGTGTGGGCATACCTGTGCTACAGGGAAACAAAAGAAGTTTTCAAACCGTCACAAGCCATCGCTTCACCGGACACCGGAAAGCAGGCAAACGAAAGGATACGCCAAAACGTAAACTCGCAAGGCAGATCAGAAAACAAAGACGTTACGGAGAAAATATTCCGCAATCGATAATCCTAACAAAATAATGTCTTACCGACTAGGCGGAGGAAACCCTCTCCTGGAATAATCGCGGACAACCCCCGATAATAAATTCAAAATACACCGTTTTATTTCCGGTATGGAAACAATCGGCACGTAACAGACGGTGTCCCGTTCGACCGTTTTGCATCGCTGTCCGGCAGCGATTTGATTATGTAATATATTCATGTCCTTACCTGAGACGGGTAAGCTGCTTGCTGAAAAAGCAGCTGTTTTAGGGATTGACATATACTCCGAAAGAAAACGCAACCAGGTTCCATAATCGGTCGGAGTCCGACGCTCCTGTTAGCCGGATAAGCTACAGGGCGGAGCAAACTAATGTCTTTTAGATAATAAATCAAGTCTAATAGATCAACAAAATTTTCATCTCAAACAATACATTATGAATAAGTTGTCCAAATTTTGAAACAATCAGAACAAAACATGGAATTTTAAACAATAAAATCATTCTACAACTAAAGCGAAGAGTTCAAATACTACGGCAACAAATTCTATAGCACATCCTCTCAATGAAATATCGAGATAAATCTCCAGGATGCAATACTCTTGGTACCATAACAGATCAAAGAACATGCAAATATGTCTTCACCATCCCATCATGGTATTGCTTTTAGTCTGTTGTTCAGTTAATCTTCTCGCCGAATAGTTTGCCCTGTTGGGTTATTACAGAGGAAAACGGTTTTTCCACTGTTTTTATTGTTCCCTCCGCGACTTCAAACAAGAAAAACGCCTCGAAATACTTGATTACGAGGCGTTTATGAAGATGGTACGCGGTACTGGTTTCGAACCAGTGACCCCATCCGTGTGAAGGATGTGCTCTACCACTGAGCTAACCGCGCGTTTTTTATGTGGGAGGATTAGTAGTGAATCGGCAGACAATTGGCAAGGAAAATTTACATATCCGGCCAGAACACGGAAATAAACCTCCCGTATTTCTGGCTTCCGGGAAAGCACAAGAATACGGGAGGAAATGAAATGGATTAGAATTCGCAGTTACGGGGCGTTCTGGCATAGGGCAACACGTCTCGGATGTTGCCAACTCCTGTCACAAACATGAGAAGACGCTCGAAGCCAGCCCCAAACCCGGCATGAGGAACACTGCCAAAACGTCGGAGATCTATGTACCACCAGTAGGCTTCTTCACTAAGCCCCATACTCTTCATATTTTCAAGCAAGACATCAAGACGCTCTTCACGCTGGCTCCCGCCGACGATTTCACCGATGCCGGGAACAAGAACGTCCATAGCCGTCACGGTTTTCCCATCATCGTTGAGGCGCATGTAAAAAGGTTTGATGGCCTTGGGATAGTTGTAGACGATAACCGGGCTCTTGAAGTGTTCTTCGGTAAGATAGCGTTCGTGCTCGCTCTGAAGATTGATGCCCCAGGAAACGGGGTAATCGAATTGTTTGCCACTCTTGGCCAAAATGTCCACGGCTTCCGTATAGGAACAGCGGACGAAGGGGCTGTCAAGCACATGCCGGAGACGCTCCAAAAGAGTTTTATCGATGAATTTATTGAAAAACTCCATGTCCTCCCGGTTATTCTCCAACATGTCGCGAACAAGAAATTTCACGAAGTCTTCGGCTAGATCCATATCGCCGTGAAGATCACAGAAAGCAACTTCCGGCTCAATCATCCAGAATTCCGCAGCATGACGAGTGGTATTGGAATTTTCAGCACGGAAAGTGGGTCCAAAGGTATAGACGCGTCCCAGAGCACAGGCAAAGGTTTCCGCTTCCAGCTGACCGCTCACAGTGAGATAGGCAGCTTTGCCGAAGAAATCGTTTTCGAAGTCAGCAGCTTTATCCTTGTGAGGATCCAAGGTAGTAACGCGAAACATTTCTCCGGCACCTTCGCAGTCACTGGCAGTAATGATCGGAGTATGGACCCAGACAAAGTCACGCTCTCCGAAGAAACGATGGACAGCCGTAGCCAATTTGCTGCGGGTTCGCAAGACGGCTCCGTACAGGTTGGTGCGCGGCCTCAAATGCGAAATGGACCGCAGAAACTCCGGAGAATGTCCTTTTTTCTGCAATGGGTAGCTTTCCGGTGCCTCTCCAAGGAGGCGGATGGAGGTGGCCCGAAGTTCCCATTTCTGCTTCCCGGGGCTTGCGACAAGGTCTCCGTCAATGCTAACGGAAGAACCCGTAGCCATGTGACCAATCGTCTCATAACCGGGAATGCCGGCATCAGCCACGACCTGAAGAGAGGAGAGGCATGAACCATCGTTGATTTCCAGGAAGGAAAAACCCTTGGAATCGCGCCGGGTACGTACCCAGCCTTCAATTAAAATTCCAGAGCGCTCGGCATCACTATCCAGCGCATGTTTGACAAGCGTTCTCACGTTCATGTCCATGGAATATGACGGATAGGTCCAAATGTCAAAAAGGATACATCAGCAGGGCTGATTTTCCTATTTTCCTCTTCCGCCGACAGGGAGCACTGCGCACTAATCCCAGAGTGAATTCCTCAGACATTCCGGTGAAAACAACAAACCCGCCCGGTTTGAAACCAACAGGGCGGGTTTGTGTGTCAGTAATAATAAATGTCTGTGCTTTAAATAAGCGCGTTTAACTTTTGCATGATGGCATCCTTGGACGTAGCCCCAACGATCGTATCCACAACCTGACCATCTTTGATGAAGACCAGAGTTGGAATGGAACGGACGTTATAGGCGGAAGCAAGGCCGTTGTTACTGTCAACATCCACTTTGCCAACCTTTGCCTTACCGGCAAATTCCGTAGCAATTTGCTCAACAATGGGGCCGATCATGCGGCAGGGGCCGCACCATGTTGCCCAAAAATCTACAAGTACGGGAACCGGAGATTCGAGTACTTCCGTCTGAAAGTTTGATTCAGTTAATGTAAGTGCCATGATTGCTGTTAAGACTCATGTATTGTTCCATTCGTTCATTCAGACATGGTATCCGCAGATGCAGAATCACCGAACATGCCGGGTTCCACGCGGTTTTCCAGACCATCTGTCTGGATCTGAATGAAGAGGAATGCGATAGCGGCCACAAGCGAAGCAATGGAGAGACCGAGCAGGAGGCCGGTGCCGGTTTCCTCCTCTTCGTCAGCCACATTTTTGACGGAAGCCTGGACGGAGGAAATAGGAGCGGCGGCCGACATAGGACGCGTCGGTGTCAGGGCGATTGTCGCTTTAGGCAACTGGGCCGTCGGCTGACCGGAAGCAAGAGGCCCGGAAGGAGCACCTGCCTTTAAAGCAACGGGAGCACCGGTTCCGGCAAGAGCAATCGTCTTCAATCCTCCGCCAAGGGGAGCAGCGCTACCCAGACCGGCAGGACGAAGCGGTACTGCGCCGTCAGCAACCGGAGCAGCAGGTGCCACGGGAGGTACAGGAGCGCCAGGAGCTGGAGGAGCCGGCGCGGCAGCACCGGGCACTTGCGGGGGCATGGGAGCACCGGGAGCCGGCGGAGGTACAGGAGCACCGGGAACACCAGGACGAGGCGGCATCGGAGCAGCAGCCGCGGAAGGCGGCGGCACGGGAGCCGGCGGAACTCCTGGAACAGACGGCCTCGGGGGCATAGCAGGGGCACCACCGGGGATGGGAGGAGGCGGAGGATTACTCATAGGTGTGTGGACTGGTTTGTGTTGACTATGATTTCTCCCCTATCATCCCTTGAGATGCAAGAAAAGAATCATGTTCGTGGAAAATTTATGCAATTTTTTTCGCATTCTACCCGTATATGAGGGTGTTGTACACGTTGAAAACTTGCAGGTAGCCTCATTTTCTGTACGATGGAAGTACTATTTGCCTCTCCATGAAGCCACTGACAAAACTCGCAGAAACAATTCTTCCGTCCGGAATCTCTTTGGAACTCTGGGAACGCGACAATTCCTATTTCCTCCTTGCCGACGGCATTCAAATGGCTTCCAGCTTTTCCCACGGTGGGGACGATGCTATCGCTACCATTGCGGCAGCACCCATTAAACGTGCCAACCAACCGACTATTCTGATTGATGGTCTGGGCCTCGGTTTCCTTCTCAAAGGAGCCATGGAGCAAATTAACAAGGAAAAAGCCAGTTTTATTGTCGCGGAACCCTGCTCCGATCTTGTCGAGTGGCATGAAAAACTGCTGGGCAACCTCCACCCCGGCATGCTACACGATCCACGCGTCACGATCGAATCCCATTCTGCACTTCAGGTCGCCAGAAAAACATCCAAGGCATACCATGCTATTCTGATGCGCTCAACCCATTCCCGCAATCAGCTTACAATTGCAGAGGCGACCGACTACAACGCTGCCCTGAAACAGGGAGGCATGCTGGTCATCCTCCTATCCCGTCCGGATAAACGATTGGAACGCACGCTGCAAAAAGCCGGTTTCGACGTCTCTTTCGACACAGTCCCCACTTCTCACAAAGGCAAGCAGACCTCATTCCAGACCGTCGTGCTCGCCCGCAAGGGACGCTTCGTTCCCTTTTCACAACGTTAAACACCATCGTTTCCACCCCATGATTCAATCCCGATTTATCCTTACAGCTGTTTTAGCGGGCATGTCATCCATGCCTCTATTCGCCGACTCTATCGCCCAAGGTATTCTCCTACCTAAAAAGGAAATGCACGCTATTTCCTTTGCTCCCAAAAACGTTGCCGATATTTTCATTATTGATGTTCTTCCTCAAGGGGCCAAGGTCAAGCAAGGTCAGGCCATTGCTTCCTCTGACTTCAGGAGTCTGGATCGTCTGATCGAAGATATGGACCGTTATGTCAAAGCTCGCAATCTGGATGTGCTGAAGCTTCGTTTCGAACTCGAACAGGAAAAAGCCACAGCCAATCAAAAGAACAAGGAAGCCACCTTGTCTCTCCAGCGTGCCCAGGAAGACTTGAAAGATTTTCAGGAAAAACGCAAAGCTCGCATGCTTGCCGAAGAGGAAGAACGCGTCAATAAAGCTCTTCGCCAGCTTTCCTACAAGCAGGAAGAACTCAACCAGCTTGTCAAAATGTACAAGGAAGACCAGGTAGCTGAAGAAACGGAGGAAATCATCCTTACCCGGCTTAAAAATGAATTGAGTGAATCCGACTTCGCCGTTCAAGGAGCCAAGCTTACCTCAGAACTTGCTAAACTTCGCACGATCAATCGTTACGGAGAAGACCTCCAGAAAAACATCGATCAGTGGGATCTTGAAGCAAAAAGTGTCGCGGCCAAATACAAGTTCAGTGTCGAGCAAAAACAACTTGCCCTCACTGATGCGGAAGTGGCCCTCAAACGCGCACAGGATCGCCTGAATGATTTGCAGAAGGATCGAGCCATGGCTCAATTCCAATCTCCTGCCGACGGCATCCTGCTTTACGGAGGGTATGTCGGGGATAAATGGGTTGCTAATTCCGTAGCCCTGAAACTCCGCCCCGGAGGCAAGTTAGAGCCATTCGACAAAATTGCAACGATCGTTCCCCCGGATAGCGAGTTGATCATCCAAGCCGTTCTGCCCGATTCCACCCCGACGCCGAAGGTCGGCGATCAGGTTATTGTCAAGATCACTAACAAGCAGCTTCCCGGTACCGTCACCGTCGCAGATCCTATTCCCGATGCCGACGGCAAGCGCCGCATCATCATCACTCCCCAGGCGCCTGCGGCCGAAATATTCGCTCCGGGGTTGCCCGTCCAGGTGATCATCAAGGATCAACAAGCCTAAACTCCCACCGGCAGCATGCGTACAGGATCTCTGTTCCTTGCCGGTATTGCAGCCGGTTTATTGTCCCTCTGTTCTTCCGCCGAGACCGTTGTCCGGACACAAACCGTTACAGTGACGGGAGAGGAGAATCCCCAGGAATCTCCCTCCCCGGAGCAACAGGAAAAAGCAATTTCTGCCGAGAAACACGACAACATTCACATCGCCAAAGTCCCGGACGTCCCTCCGCCTTCCCGCGAAGCCTTGGAGGCGTCTTTCCGTAAAGCAGCCTCTTTCCTCCTGCCCCGGCAAAACAAAGACGGATCATGGGGCGATCACACAGGTACCAAAGGCCTCAATGTCCTTTGTCCCTATCCCCAAGGCCCCCGATCGTTCCGCCTGGCATCCACAGCTCTTTGCATCGTAGGGCTGACTGCTTCCCCCTTGCATGACGATCCCGCCATACAAAATGCCGTAGACAAGGCTCTTAATGTCCTCATCCGCGAATTGCCCAAGCTCAAGCGAGGCGACACCATCACTCTGCTCTCTACCTGGGCGCACGCCTATGGCCTGGAAGCCTACTGCTCTGCAGCCAAAAGACTCCCTAAAGATTCACCTCGCTTTCAGGAACTCAAGGAGGCCGCAGCCAAGGCTATTCATGCCACCGACTTGTTAAGCGATGAAGCGTACGGAGGATGGGGGTACTATACCTTCGATGTGTTTTCCCAGAAAACCATCGGCATGCCGACATCTTTCCTGACATCGACCGTCTTGCTTGCTTACAAGGACGCCAAAGACATCTTCGGGCTGGATTCCGACCCGAATGTTCTGAAACGCGCCGTTAAACTGCTCAAAGCCCTGCGTACTCCCGCCGGGACTTTTGTGTATTCCCGGGATCACATGTACTATGGGACCGCGCCCATTAACCGGCACACGGGCAGCCTCGCACGCAATCCGGCCGGAGACATGGCCATCATGAGCTTTGATCCCGGTTTCGTTACGCTGACCCAGTTGGAAGACAATGTCGAACGTCTCTGGAGTCGTGACGGCTGGCTGTACATGGCACTCAAAAAGCCTGTCCCCCACGAAAGTTTCGCCCAAAACGCAGGATACTTTTTCTACTACGGTTATTATTACGCAGCCCGTACTTTCGACTGGCTCCCCAAGGAACATCTGCCAAGACATGCCGCCCAACTCTCGGAAGATATCCTTCACCTTCAGGAAAAAGACGGCTGCTGGTGGGATTACCCTCTGTATAATTATCACAAATTCTACGGTACGGGATATGCTTTGTATTCCATGTCCCGGGTTTGGGACGTTTTACAGGGTGGTACCATCCCGTTCACTGTAGAATCGCCCCACGCCGCCGGTACCACGGTTTCCTCAAGCCCGGCATCATGAGATTGAGTTCTGCCGGCCATGAAGCACATATTCCCCATTCTTCTTTGTTCTACCCTTCTCCCGGCCTGGGGCGAAGAAGGGGGTATACCGCCACAAACAAGTCTTCCTCCGGCGCGGGAAAAGGCGGATTCCATCCCCATCCCCAAATTGCCAGACACAGCGCCCCCTACTTTGGAGGCTCTGGACAAAGCCCTTGCCCGCGGCGTTCAATTCCTATTGACCCATCAGAATAAGGACGGATCATGGGGCGACCACACCGGTACGAAGGGAATCAACATTTTTTGCCCGTATCCGTCAGGCCCCCTAGCTTTCCGAAGCGGTACGACAGGTCTCTGTATCATCGGCCTTAATGCTTCTCCTCAACGAGATACACCCGAGGTTCAGGCAGCGTTGGAAAAAGCGACGCAGTTCATGTTTTCCCGGCTGCCGAAACTGAAACGCGGCGATACACAGAGCGTTTACGATGTCTGGGGGCATGCCTACACATTGGAAGCCGCCTGTTCCTTGGCAACACGATTGCCCCAAGATTCCCACCGCTTTGCCGAACTCCGCGAATTTGCCAGAGAACGCATCCGCATGCTGGATGCCTTAGCCGATATCAACGGGGGCTGGGGCTATCTGACATTCAAGGTATTTACCGAACGCCCCGCCGGTTCCCCCACCTCCTTTCTGACGGCAACCGTCTTCATGGCCTACAAGGATGCGGAAGATATTTTCGGTCTCAAACCTAATCAGAAAGTATTCCGCCGCTGCTTCAATACTCTGAAATCCATGCGGACACCCAACGGCACTTACGTTTATTCGCGAGAACACATCAAATTCGCAACAACTCCGATTAACCGCCACACAGGCAGTCTCGCCCGTACGCCTGCCGGAGATCTTGCCCTGATGCGTTATGAGCCTTCCCTGATCTCCAGACGGCAACTTGAAGACGGGCTGGACCGTCTTTGGAGCCGTTCCGGGTGGCTTGGCATGGCCCTTAAAAAGCCAATGCCCCATGAGAGTTTTGCTCAAAATTCGGGTTATTTCTATTTTTACGGATATTATTACGCAGCCAAATGTCTTGATTTCGTACCGCATGAAAAATTAGTGAGACATGCCGCGTATGTTTCCAAGGGCGTACTTCCCCTCCAGGAAAAAGACGGTTCCTGGTGGGATTACCCCCTGTACAACTATCACAAATTCTACGGAACAGGATATGCTCTTTATGCGTTATCACGCGTTCGAGCCGCCATCGCTGCAGATTAACAAACAACCAGTCGATTGCCAAACTTCCATCACCACAATAACGTCGCATGAAAATCACATTTGCCCCTCATTCCCCACTACTCATTTCGGCGGCCCTCGCCGGATTATGCCTGAACATGGATGCCGTTGCCGAACAAATGCCCTTCCACCTCCTCTCTAAGGATTCCCAAATGACATTCACTGTCAATGGGAACAAAGTCAACCGCGCCTATTACGGTTCACGGCTTGCCCATCCGGAAGACATCCTTCATGCAGATTCTCCCTCTTCCACCTTGCTCTACCCCACGCGAATGGATGCCATGGGACCTTGGGAAAACGGCTCCGGAGAGCTGGACATTTCCATCACACAGGGAGACGGAACCAATTCCCTCGATCTCGTGTACGATTCCCTGCAGGTATCCAAACCCACACCAGGACAGGAGCTGGCCATCATCTGTCTCAAGGATTCCCACTACCCCGTCCAGGTTCAGGTTTACGTTCTGGCCAACTACGACTCGAATGTCTTCGAACAATGGGTAGAAATCACCAATAACGGTCAGGAAGCCATTACGATCGATCAGGGGGCTACCGGTCATTTGCACGTTAAAGCAGACAAATATTTTGTCACCTCATTCCGCGGAACTTGGGGAGGAGAGTCCCTGATGCGGGAAGAGGAAGTCCAGAAAGGCAACTGCCTCACCATGATTTCCGATGTCGGTGCCCGTACCGCCCAGGAAGGCACGCCCGGATTCGTTTTATCCCTTGGTCAACCGGCACGGGAAGACGACGGTGAAGTATATATGGGAGCGTTGGCTTGGTCCGGCAACTACAAGCTTAGTTTCAAATACTCGCCGTACGGACGGATGTTCGCTTCCTTCGGGACGGACATGCAGGATGCCCCCTATCGCTTGGAAGCAGGCAAGAGTCTGACCCTCCCCCGCCTCATTCTGACTCACAGCCAGCAAGGCAAAGGGGAAGCCTCTCGCCAAATCCATCGCTGGGCACGCGAAAGCGGTATCCGCGGAGGCGACCAGGAACGCATGACTCTCCTCAACTCCTGGGAAGGAGCCTATTTCAACTTTGACGAGCCTCTTCTGCAAACGATGATGGAACGGGCCGCCGGCATGGGAGTGGAACTGTTCGTGCTGGATGACGGCTGGTTCGCCAACAAGTACCCCCGTAACAACGACAAAGCGGGACTCGGCGATTGGAAGGTCAATGAAAAGAAACTTCCCAACGGCCTGCCCGGCCTGACCAAATCCGCTAAGGACCGCAACATTAAATTCGGTCTCTGGGTAGAGATGGAAATGGTCAATCCCAAATCGGAACTCTTTGAACAACATCCTGACTGGGTCATCCAACTCCCTCACCGCGACAAACGCCTGGAACGTAATCAGTTGATCCTGGATCTTTCCAACCCTGACGTCCAGCAGTATATCATCGACAGCATGGATGACATCCTCTCCAAGAATCCCGAAATTGTTTACATCAAGTGGGACTGCAATCGCAAGATTGCCGATCCCGGTTCCCCGTACCTCTCCGCCGCCAACCAGAAAAACCTGTTTATCGATTACGTCAACGGCTACTACAAGGTATTGGACGCCATTACTAAAAAACATCCCGAAGTCATTTTCCAGGCCTGTGCTTCCGGCGGTGGACGGGCGGACTATGGCGCCATGAAATATCATCACGAATTCTGGGTATCCGATAACACGGATCCCTATGAACGCGTCCTGATGCAGTGGGGTATCGGCCACCTCTTCCCGGCCATGGCCATGGCTTCCCACGTTACGGTTTCACCGAACCACCAAACCGGCAGGCAAACACCTCTCAAATTCCGTTTTGATGTTGCAACAACCGGCAGACTTGGCTTCGAACTTCGCCCCCAGGATATGAATCCCCAGGAAACCGAGTTTGCCAAAAAAGCTTTGGAAACGTACAAGCGCATCCGTCCTACCGTTCAATTAGGAGATCTCTATCGTCTACGCTCACCCTATGAGAGTAACGAAGCTTCGCTAATGTACGTCCTCAATGGCAAAGACGGCAAACAAAAGGCTATCGTCTTCGCCTGCCTCATGGATAAGACGCTCGCCTACAAAACCACCCCCATTAAACTCAAGGGGTTAAGAGCCGACAAACGCTACCGCATCCATGAACTCAACGTCGATCAATCCGGCAACCGTACATCACTGGACAACAAGGAACTAGGAGGTGATTACCTCATGGACAACGGTGTCCATTTCAACTTCGGCAAACCTCTCCAATCCGCTATTCTGGAATTGGAAGAGATTTGATTCCGTTTATTCGCGTTACCGCGATACATCCGGCTTCTCCTGCATTGCCCCGGACATCCATCCAGGGCAATGTTGTTTTATAACCAAAACAAGGCCCCATATGTCCCCTATCATTCGTGCCCTTTTGATCATTCTGGGCCTGCAACTATCCTATACCTTTGCCTTCCCGGAACAGGCAAAAGTACAAGTGGCCCCCCTTTACAAGAGCGATTCTCCAGAAGCTATCTCCCTGATTCCCTACCCTGCCCGCATCGATTGGGGCAAGGGTGAGCTGAGGGCATGCGGTTCTTTGGTTATCGACAATCATCAGTCCATTGCCAGCTCCGAGCAGGAAAACCTCGCTGCCGAACTCCGACACATCAATAGTTCCTTTCCCAAAAATGCGGCAGGTAACACACTTGCTATCCATTTGAAACAACTGGATGACCAATGGAAGAAAGACAACCCGGAGGCCTACACCATCACCATTCCCCCGCAAGGGCAAGCCACGATTGCCGCTCGCAGCTTCAGCGGCTATTTCAATGCCCTGCAAACACTCCGTCAGCTCATCGTCCGAAAGAGCGGTGCCTGTTTCATCCCCAACTGTTCGATCCAGGACGCACCAGCCTTCCCTATCCGGGGCGTCATGCTGGATACGGGACGGTACTTCATGTCCGTCTCCTTCATCAAGGAAATCGCCCGCAACCTCTCCGCTTACAAAATTAATCTCATTCACCTGCACCTGACGGACAATCCGGCCTGGCGTGTCCAAATCGACAAATACCCGGAACTGGTAAAGCCGGAATATCATTGGAAAACCCGTCTCCCCGGCAAATACTACACCAAGGACGAACTCAAGGATCTCGTTCAATTTTGTGCCAAACTCAACATTCGTATCATCCCGGAGATCGACATGCCCGGTCACAGCGAATCTTTCGCCAAGGCGACCGGAGTCGATATGCAATCCGAAAAAGGAATCTCCATCCTCAAGGATGTGGTGGACGAAATGACGGATATATTCCCCGATCCCTGGTTTCATATGGGTTCCGATGAAGTCCATGTCAAAATGAAAAACTTCATCCCCGAAATGGCTTCCTACATACGGAATAAAGGCAGGGATATCATCGTCTGGCACCCAGGAGCCATCCCGGACGACAACGCCATCTTCATGTGCTGGGGAGAAAATGAAGCGAGCCATCATTTGAAAAAGGGTTCCCGCATCATTGACTGCAATGGCTTCTATCTCGACTGGATGGATGCTCAATCCGGTGTCTATCAGATCTTCTTCCAGCAACCCTGTGAAATGCCCGAGAGCAACGGACTGGGCCTCGGCGGCATCATGGCGGTCTGGTGCGATGGCGCTTTAAGCAACGAGCGAAGAATTCTTGAACAATATCCTTTCTATCCCTGTACTCTCACCTTTGCCGAGCGCCTCTGGCGTGGAGCAGCAGAAAAGCGCAAAGATCTTATGGCGCAATTACCCCCAAAAGGGACCAGAGAGTGGCAGGATTTCTCAGACTTTGAAGACCGTCTTGTCTTTCACCGCGACCATTTCTTCCGTAAGCAACCCTTCTCCTACGTCAAACAGGCCAATATCCCATGGCAAATGATCGGTCCGTTCAATCACCATGGCAAGAATGACCTTTCCTTCGGACCGGAACATTCTATTGAGCCCAGCTATCAGGACGGAGACCGCACCTTATCCTGGATAGAGCAACCTGCCTATGGAGGAGCTATTCATATCAGGCATCTCTTTGCTATGTTCAATGCCCACAGGAAGATCTACCGCCTCAATCATTGGCCCACACTGATGTCCTCCTCCGTCGGCAAAGACTCCGGTACTTGTTATGCCCTGAACTATATCGACAGTCCCAAAGACCAGGATATTTACCTCATGTTTGGACTGAACGGCATGTGGGGACACTCCGGCGGTTACAGGACAGCCAGAGCTCCGGAACAGGGCAGCTGGGACTTCAGCGGCGGCGATGTGTGGATCAATCGCAAACGGATAGTTCCGCCCCATTGGCCCTTCAAGAGCCTCCCATGGACAGGCTGGGGCCGAGGTCGCATTGAAGAGGCTCCACTGACTCAGGAAGGATATTTCTTTCGCCCTCCGGTGCCAATCCACCTGAAAAAAGGACTGAATGAAGTACTCGTGAAAAGCGTCGCCGGCCCCTGGAAAGGTGAAAATAGCGAAACAAAGTGGTTTTTCTGCTGCATCCCCGTCCTGTGGGACGGCCTTCATTACAGGGAAGTTCCCGGCCTGAAATTTGACCTGCCCGGCCAGCCGGCTCAACCGTAAATACAGCCGGGTCAGCCCCCCCCGGCAAGGGAATTGGCTGACCCGGTTTTCGTGCTAAAGAGCCAGAGCTTACTTGATCTTGCGGAACAAAAGCACTCCCGAGGAATCACCGCCGCCTACACCTTCCACTTCCGCCTTCAGCTTATAGACATCCAGGTTGGTCCGTAGCTTGTCAATGCGGATGATATAGGTATTGGCTTCGTTTTTGACGCCAGTGTACCCGGCATGCACATCCCCGGAAACAGGCTTATCCCCTTCAAACAAGCAGACCTTGCTGATCGACAGGGCATTGTTGCCGTTTCTCCATACAAACGTGGCAGCATATGTTCCGAGTTCCTGGATGGAGTCAGAGACATTGAATTCGAGTACTCCCGTTTGAGGGTCCAGTTTCCATTGCCGCCCAATCTGGTTCCATGAAGAGACAGAGGCGGCAACAGGCATAAAGCGGTTCATGATGTCGTATGCTACCGATTTCGTATCACCCTCCGGCTTTGAAGAATAGGGGATATCATTCGCAGCCCAGGCCGGTTCAAACTCATTCAACTGCCGGGCTACAGTCGACATCACATCCTGTTCAGGAAGTTTTCCGGCAAGGGCATCGCGGTGAGCGGTGAAGAAAATATTCCAGCGAGTGAGATAGTAATCCTTCAACAAGCCCTGAAGCTGGCGATGGGCATAATCATTCAGGGCATCGATTTTCCCGCTCCAGGTGGTATAGAGCCGCTTACAGGCAATTTCCATGCCTTTCTTTTCTTCCGGGGTCTTGCCTTTGGCGCGCGCCATCTCACAGGCACGCCCCAGCCTCCACATCGGGTGCGTCCCGCATAGTTCATCAGTGGCAGCAATCAGCCCCAGGAAATCTCCGGCATACTGGTTAAAAGCCGCTTCATCCTTCTTCTCCCATGCATCCATGGCTGCGGCAAGAAGAGGACGGGCGATATCGGCCAGAAACTGGCGGACGACATCAACGACATCATAGCGGAAAGTTTCCTGTCCCCAGAGGGCGGAATTGCTTTCCCCGGCCTTGAGCATCAGCAAAGCAGCTTCCTGAACCTCCTTCGGCTGATAATAAGGTCTTCCGGAAGCCCAACTGGAAGCCCGGTCAACATGGCGTCCTGGGCGGGCGCACAAGATGGATTCCAGACAATCTGTTTGTCCGGAAATCGGCGTATAGACGGAACGTTCCAAAATATTCCACGCTTGCGAAGCATCTTCAGAGGCCGCACCATATCGACGTTGCACGTAGGCTGCAATCCACAGTTTCAGTTCCTCGTCAGACATATTTTTCTGCCTGTCGGTCCAAAATCGGTCAAAGAGCAAATCATAGAAAATCGGGTTGGTTTCCAATCCCTCGGATATTGTGCCAACCCCCAGCAGACGTTCCTTTTCAGGCGATTTTTGAAGATCTCCTAAATGAGCCAAGGCCTTCAAGCTGCCATACAAAGCGTGTTTTCCGCCAAAGTTGGACAATTCGCACCATACCCAGGATTTTCCGCAAAACGAACGTATTGTGCTTCCATCCGTTGCCGTTTCCAAACGGTTGGCGAGGGAGACGACAACAGCCTTGTCATCATCAAGCCCGCTCAAAAGCGTGGGAGACGGATTGCTTCCCCAATGCTGGAGTACCCACACACTGCCAGGAGACGCCTTTTGCATGGAATTCTGGACAGCTCCGGCAACGGAGGCCAAGTCAACACCCTTTGAATTGCCGCCCTCATGGAACAAGTCTCCCCCGAAAGCCTTGGCCTTGAGACCATACACGCGTTCCAGATTCCGGTACCAGACTTCTGCGATCCTGGCATAATCCTTGGTTGTCGGATCAATCACCGTTGGACGCTGGAATCCGGAAACCCATTTACCCTGAGGGAAATACCGGGCATCCGTTCCCTTGTAATACTTGTCGAAATCATGGGGTAAAAGGCCGACAAATCCCTGAAGTACAGGTTGGATGCCAAGGCTGACCATACGCTGAACAATAAATCTTCCCAGTTCCCCCTCGCGATCAATCTCTCCCTGGCTCAGCGGACCTCCCAGACCTTCCAGATTTCCCATGTTCCACCAAGCTGCGGAAGCAGGATTGGGAATGAATGCCCGGATTCTATCTTCCGGGTATCCGAGTTCGCGAAGCGTCAGTTGCCAGACCTTTTCCAGCCCGGCCTGAACCAGCATGTGAGTCATGCCATTCAACGCCATCCGGTCAATTTCCTGCTCCCATTCTCTGGTTCCCCAAAAGGCGCAAGTATAGGACAAAGTACAGTAATTATACGCATACCTCCAAGCCCATGGAACCTGGATTTCAGCCTGGAATTTCGACAGAGGGAGCTTCGTTTCCATCCTGTTTCCATTCCAGGACCAATGGGATCCGCATCCATGTCTCAAATAGTAACCCAGGGCAGGAGCCAGGTTTTTAGTCTCTCCGGCGGAAATTTTTACGTTTCCGTTCTCCGCGTCAACCATAAATCTTTTTGTCAGAGCAGGATTCAAAGAAAATTCAATCCTGCCTTTGAGGAAAGGAGCAACTCGCTGAACCAACAATTGCTGGTCGGTACAATCCTGAGCCATCGCAACCGATCCCACCAAGACGGACAAGCAGGCTACGCAGGGAAAAATATTGCTGATAATCATAGAACAATAGATATTTCATACTAAATACGCCTGTCCGGGGAATGATCTATCACAAAACCAACCCTCCTCCTTCCGTCATTACATCAACACCGGAAGCACGAAATCAAAACCGGAATCCGCATTGAAGCCCGATCCAGAAAACGTCCCCAAGCCCAACACGGCGCAAAGAAGAAACGGCTTGTGAATAGTTCAACGATACCTTCAGAGAACAGGACTCCGCATATTGCCAATTGATCCCCAAACTATAGTCGATGCAATTGGAGCCATCGGAAACCCCCGGATTGTATCCTCCATTGTAGCCATACCTGAGCATCGGAGAAACAGTTACATGCTCCATCACTTCCCATGCCGTTTGGCAAAACACACTGTAATAGGCTTCTCCAACCTTGTGTTCCAGCTTAACTTGCATTTCCGCTCCAACCTCCAACCAGTCATCTATCGTGCGGGAAATAGTCAGGGCAGGATTGCTGACGTTGTAATCCTGATCCAGATAAAACTGGTGCTCGTACCACGGATTGATCGTCCAGCCGTCAATTTGCCAGGCATAACCGAGCACGAGATCCAACTCTTTGTAGGATTCCGAAACTCCCTGCGCATACCAGGCGGACACAATCATTCCTTCGTATTTAATGGATGGGGCTATTTCCCAGATGGAACTACCCGGCAAACAGTCGATTCCTTCGGTCACGTATCTACTCGACCAACCGATATTCACGCCCAACTGGCAATCCTGCTCCGGCTGAACCACCGTAGGAATGCCTGTGTCGGCAAGTATCGATCTTTCCGTATAACAGGCGGAAGGTTCCGCAGAAATCGCCCTTCCGGCAACAACACAGGAACATCCAAGAATAAAAACTACCGTTTCGATCGTATTTGTAATTGTCATCATAAGAAAAATTTGGAATACCTTGATCTTATCCTGGAAAAGGGGTTGGTACAGTTAAGCCATGTCTCCAAACCATTAAGATAAAATCAAAAAAATCATTCTTTCTTCGATTCGTTACACAAATAAAATATCCTGTTTCGATTATTTTGATAAGAAGGCGGTACGTATTCGTACCAGTGTTCATTTTTACACCATTATCCATTCAACACCAATGCCATGAAACTTCCATTCCGTACGTTATGGCTCCTGACGGCAATTGCCGGACTCATTCCCGACCATGCCGGAGCAGTCGATATTTATTCATCCAGCGGCCCCGAAACATCGCTGGATTCCATGTGGGCCTCACTCGGTCATTTGCAGTCACTGACTGAACTTTCGTCAACACACATCAACCTGGAGCGTTTCCATGACGATTCCTCTTCTAGATTCTGGCTCAGCAGTCTAGGTGCATTTGGCAATACATCCGTCAGGAACAACCACCCGGCATTCCATTACTCGGCAGCGGGTGGAGCCCTCGGATACGACTACAGCGCAGGAGATCCCTATTCCTCAGGCATATTGGGGCTTTCAATCGGCCAGGTCTTTGGTCATCAGAAAATCAAGGAAATGCCCAACCATCCCGATGGTTCCATTGAAGGCGACCGCTTCACGCAAGATTCCTTCATGGCAAACCTATACGGCGGCCTTCTTTTTGCCACCGGGAAAAAGTCCTACCTTATCACGTCCATGAATTTTGGTTTTGCATCGACGAGCAATGAATGCAAGCATCCCGACACTCCCGATTGGGATACGTGGACCTATAACACGGCACTTTCCGTTACATGGCGCTATCAAGCCACGAAATCCTTTGCCATCGCTCCCTTCGTTCGTTTGGACTACACCCACGCCGACAACAAACAAGAACGCAACGACAGCTGTTGGCATGACGACGGTTGCAACAGATGGGATAACCGTGGGAAATTCGACAATCTTGCTCTCGATGTCGGTTTGACTCTGGAACATACAGCTACATTTTCCAGTGGCGCAATTTGGACAAATTCAATTTCCGGCAGCTTTTGTCCTGATATAGTCCGTAACAATCCTCACTACACATTCGAGGATAACTGGTGGGAAAACGATATCCATTATAAGGATATCTACAACGGAAGCGGTTATCCGGCATCACGGCAAGCCTATAAGGGCAAAGTGATCTCCCGCTTCATCAGCAGCAGAGGATTTTCCGTATATCTCACATACCAAATCATCCTCCGCGATTCCATGACAGCACACCAGGCAGCACTAGGCATCGCACAATCGTTTTAGTCAATTGTTCTGACATTGATTCGTCATTTTCATTACCCGGTCAGGAAAGTCTGGCCGGGTAATTTTTTTCACAGGAAAAATGCTTATCGTAAAAATTCCAAGTCAAGAAATTTTCAGAAAGAACTGTCTACAAAAGGGAAAAGGTCTTCACTTATCATGAAATACATGATAATTTTTCATATAAACTATTGAAAATCAATCATTTTTTGATAGTAAAAATATTTATTTCCCGTATTGTATATAAAAGATATTCATCCCTAACCCCTCATTCAATGATGAATGCGTACCTTCGTCATGTATCTGTAGACTGCGTACTATTCGGATTCGATGGAACGAACCTCCACACGCTTCTGGTAGAAAAAACCGGAGTTCATGAAGGGAATAATATGAAACTACCCGGTCGCCTCATTCACGAAAACGAAGATTTGGAAACAGCCGCTTCCAATATTGTCGAAGAAATGACAGGCATCAAACGGTCGAATCTTCACCAGTTCAAAGCATTTGGAGCTCCGGACAGAACGAGTAATCCCAATGATCGCGCTTGGCTGGAATACCAAGTCAGTATGGATATTGATCGTGTTGTCACCGTCGGATTCATGTCAACATTCCGAATTTCGACAAAGTTAAAAACATTTTCAACAGTTTTCAATGCCCGATGGGTACCGGTCAATTCAACGCCGAAGCTGATCTTCGACCACAATCTCATCCTGCAGGAAGCCGTGGAGTATCTCCGTCAGATGGCACAGTGGCAACCAGCCATTATCTTCAAACTTCTACCGCCCAAATTCACGGCTCTACAACTTAGGAAGATCTATGAAACCATTACAGGGATCAAAATAGATGCCCGCAATTTTCACAAAAAAATATCTTCCATGCCCTACGTCAAAGTGTTGGACGAAACACAGACCAATGTTTCCCACCGGGCTGCCCACTATTATAAATTCGATAAACGCATCTACAACCGAATGTTTGGACAATTGTAACTCTCTCTTTCATCACCTCTGCTATCATGTATCTTTTAGGCTATGATCTGGGAAGTTCTTCCATTAAGGCTTCTCTCCTTGACGTAGAATCCGGAATATGTCTTGCCTCCGATTTCAGTCCTCATCACGAAATGCGTATCTCGGCACCTCAAATCGGATGGGCCGAACAGGATCCCTTGCAATGGTGGAACAACCTCTGTCTGGTTACCCATTCCATCCTTCAACAAGCGGACATTGATGCCTCCGATATTTCCGCTATTGGGATTGCCTACCAGATGCACGGATTGGTTACAGTTGACAAAAACGGCGAAGTCCTCCGTCCCGCCATTATCTGGTGCGATAGCAGGGCTGTTTCCTTGGGCGAAACGGCTTTCAATCGGTTGGGACACCGTTTCTGCCTGGAACACCTTCTCAATTCTCCCGGTAATTTCACAGCATCAAAATTGTCGTGGATTCGAAAAAACGAACCTGAAATCTTTGATAGAATTCACAAAATCATGCTCCCCGGAGACTATCTTGCCTTCCGGTTAACAGACAACATACAAACAACGAAGTCGGGACTCTCCGAAGGGATTTTCTGGGATTTCTCCCAACATGATATCTCCCGTGAGTTGCTCCATGTTCTCGGTCTCTCCGAGCAGATGCTTGCCACCCAAACGCCAACTTTCGGGGTACAAGGTTATGTAACGCGCCAGGCAGCTGATGAACTGGGGCTTCAGGCCGGTATTCCGGTTACCTACAGAGCCGGAGATCAACCAAACAACGCTCTTTCACTCAATGTCCTCAATCCCGGTGAAATCGCAGCTACAGCCGGTACGTCGGGAACCGTCTACGGCGTCGGAGCAAAGATGACTTACGATCCCGCTTCACGCGTCAATACATTCCTACACGTCAACCATACGGAAAAGAAGCCGCGTTTTGGAATATTGTTGTGTATCAATGGTGCTGGGAGTCTTAACTCCTGGTTGAAACATAATATTGCCCTTCCGGGGACCAATTACCATGAATTAGACAATGCCGCTGCCCAAATCCCCATCGGCTCCGAAGGCATTTCCGTCATTCCTTTCGGAAACGGAGCCGAACGCATTCTTTGTAATAGGGATATTAAAGCCTCGTTTCATGGAATCAATTTCAATATCCATGACAACCGACACTTACTGCGAGCCTCCCAGGAAGGGATAGCCTTTTCCCTGTGTTACGGCATAGATATCATGAAATCCATGGGGTTGGATATTTCTGTAATTCGTGCCGGCAACACCAATATGTTTCTCAGCCCTGTTTTCCGAGACTCCCTGGCTGGAGTTACCGAAGCTGAAATTGAACTCTACGACACAGATGGTTCCCAAGGCGCAGCACGAGGCGCCGGGCTTGGTGCCGGAATTTATGCTTCTCCTCAGGAAGCATTCTCTTCCTTGCGCAAAATAGCTACCGTTACTCCATCATCGACCGATCGAGCTTCCTATAAAGATGCATATGCACGTTGGAATTCCTGTGCCAGCATCTCCAATTCTTTCAATAATTACTAATATGAACAGCAACAAACAGGAATATTTCCCCAGTATTCGTAAAATCGAATACGAAGGTCCTGAATCCCGTAATCATTTTGCATTCAGGTATTACGACGAAAACAGGATCATCATGGGCAAAACTCTCAAAGACCATCTCCGTTTTTCGATGGCTTACTGGCATACATTGTGTGCAGGAGGTCAGGATCCCTTCGGCGGAGCAACTCGCCCTATGCCATGGAACAAAGGAAGATCTCCTATGGACAGAGCGCGCCATAAAATGGATGCGGCCTTTGAATTCATGATGAAGACGGGGATTCCGTTTTACTGTTTCCATGATGTGGATCTGGTTGAAGAAGGCGATTCCCCCGCCGAATTTGAAAAACGCCTTCATCAAATAACCGATTATGCCCGCGAACATCAAAACGCTACAGGCATCAAACTACTGTGGGGGACGGCTAATGTCTTCGGCCACGCAAGATATATGAACGGCGCAGCAACCAATCCGTATTTCCCCGTCACGGCTTTCGCCGGCTTCCAAATTAAAAACGCGATCGACGCTACGATCTCCCTCGGAGGAGAAAACTACGTTTTCTGGGGAGGAAGAGAAGGTTACATGAGCCTTCTCAATACAGACATGAGACGGGAAAAAGATCACTTGGGTATGATGTTATCCATGGCCCGGGACTATGCTCGACAAAACGGGTTCCAGGGAACGTTCCTCATCGAACCCAAACCCATGGAACCAATGAAGCATCAGTACGATTTCGATGCCGAAACCGTCATCGGATTTCTGAAATATTACGGGTTGGATAAAGATTTCAAACTCAATCTGGAAATCAACCATGCAACTTTGGCCGGCCATACGTTCGAACATGAGATCCAAGTCGCCGTCAATGCCGGCATGTTCGGCAGTATGGATGCCAACCGAGGTGACTACCAGAACGGCTGGGATACAGACCAGTTTCCCATCAATGTCCAAGAGCTTGTCCACGCATGGCTGGTTATCCTGGATGGACCGGGGCTCACTACGGGAGGTACGAACTTCGATGCCAAAGTTCGCCGTAATTCCACGGATATCGAAGATTTGTTCATTGCCCATATCAGCGGCATGGACGCTTTCGCCAAAGCTCTGATCATTGCCGCCGACATTCTGGAACATTCGGATTATCGTAAATGCCGTCAGGAACGATATATTACCTATGACTCCGGAGACGGTCATGCTTTTGAAAAAGGCCTCCTCACTCTAGAAGATCTAGCCCGCTTTACACTCTCCCATGGAGAACCTGCACAAAAAAGCGGTCGTCAGGAATGGTATGAGGCCCTGATCAACCAATACATGTAATGTTTACTTTCTTTACACGGCTATGAATACGGAATCCCGCCATCTCTACATCTTCTCCATCACATTGGTTGCCGCTTTGGGAGGCCTATTGTTCGGATACGATACGGCAGTCATTTCCGGAACTACTTCGGCAATCGACAACTTCTTTATCAAACCCCTGATATCCAATCCGGAAAAGGCAATAGCAGTCATCGGAGACTACAAATCCATCGTCAGTCTGTGCTTCGTCATGGTAGTTGCCATCCTCGGCGGTTTTCTGACCAAACTATACGGACAAAAGAAAGGTGGAATCTGGACGGGTATTGTCGCAACAGTTGCCGCCCTGATCTGGTACCGGGAATTCTGGAATTCCTCAGAAGAGTTGACTGCCAATATGGCTAGTGCCATCAAGGGATTTACAATTTCCAGCGCCTTGATCGGCTGTATCGGAGGAGGGGCTCTCGGTGGCATCGTCGGGCAAACGCTGGGACGCAGGAAGGGATTAATACTCGCATCCGTTCTATTTGCCGTATCGTCCGTCGGTTCCGCTCTGCCGGATCTCATGAACTACTTTGGACTTCAGGATATCAGTTCTCTGATCATCTACAGGATTCTCGGAGGTATCGGTGTTGGACTGGCATCAATGCTCTCTCCGATCTATATTGCAGAAATTGCACCAGCTCCCATTCGGGGGAGGCTGGTAGGATTCAATCAGTTCGCCATTATTTTCGGCATGCTGGTCGTTTATTTTGCCAATTACTTCATCGCTCTGCAAGGAGATGTCCAATGGCTCTATTCAATTGGCTGGCGGTGGATGTTTGCCTCAGAAATTATCCCTTGCATCCTGTTTTTCGTTCTCCTGTTCTTTGTTCCGGAATCGCCCCGGTACCTCGTGTATCGCGGCAAAATCGGCCAAGCCAAACAAATCATTGACCGCCTTAATCCGCAGGAAGAAAGAAAACGGGAACTGGACAGCATTCGTGAATCACTGAAAGAAAAGAAAGTGCCATGGAATACGTTCGGAATGGGAGTCCTCCTTGCCGGGATTCTCATCTCTTTTTTCCAACAGGCTATAGGCATTAATGTCGTACTCTATTATGCCCCCGAAATTTTTCGTTCTCTCGGACTGGGTACGGATGCATCCCTGATGCAAACAATTATTGTCGGAGCCGTTAATTTACTTTTCACCACAATCGCCATTTTCACCGTAGACCGCTTCGGACGTAAACCGCTGATGATTCTGGGAGCACTTGGCATGTGTGTATGTATGATCTTGCTCTCCCTGATATTTTACACCAGTTCGAACGGTATGGCCTCCCTGGCATGCATGCTTGCCTATACTGCCTTTTTCGCTTTATCGTGGGGTCCGGTCGCGTGGGTTCTGCTCTCGGAAATCTTTCCGAACAGCATCCGAGGAGCTCTTTCTATTGCCATTGCCATCCAATGGCTTTCCAATTTTGCTGTTTCGTGGACGTTCCCTATCATGAATGAAAACGCAACGTTAACGGCTCTTTTCCATCACGGTTTTTCCTACTTCATCTACGGAGTTATGGGATTATTTGCCGCCATCTACGTCTGGAAATTCATCCCGGAAACTAAAGGTAAAACCCTGGAAGACATTGAGCATCTCTGGCGACGGCATAAATAACCTCTGTCTCTCTGTTTGCAGAGAGACAGAAATAGCAGTCACAATATCACTTGGCCCATACGTCCATTTCCCAAAGGGCGCAAACTCCTGCAGGCATCTTGCCAGTAACCAGCATGCGGACATAACGACCGGATCCATCAACATCGATGATCTGGGGACCGGAATCCGAAGCCTTACCTTCGTAAATGGTCCGGAAGCCTGTACCATCGTCGGATACCTGGATCGCATATTGTTCCGGATAATATTTTTTCCCGAGCACTTCGCTCCAATCAAGCAGGACACGGGCTAAATCCTGTTTTTCACCCAAATCGATCATTACCCAAGGAGCCTTATCGTCCTTGCCGCTCTGCCAGCGGGTATTCGACGCTCCGTCATTGACATTGGGAGCCTGGAACATGCGGTAATACGTACCGTGGTGGAAAGAACTTGCCGTTGCAGGCTTCCGGAAGGCCAATCCGGCGACACGGTCGAGCACCTTCCAGTTACGAATGCTTTGGACAGTTTCTCCCTGCCGGACATATTCCGCCACCAGTTTCAAAACCTCACCGGGAGCAGTCTCTTTGCCGGGAACAAGCACGGAAAATTCCTGTGTCTCACGAGAGGCAGGGGCAACAGAATAGTTCCTGACTGTGTCGAAAAACACCTTATCCCCCTGAAACAGACGCACGCGGACATCCAGCTTGTCCACGCTTTCCGACGAATCATTGATAACAGTTACGGGAATAGTCATTGTTTTTCCGCGAAGTACCTCTTCCGTATAGTCGCCGATAACAAGGCACACAGGGCTAAAAGCATCTCTGAGACGCTGGGCGAGATAGGGCCTGATACGAGGCTTTGCAATGTCGGGCTGCAAAATGTCGCTTGTAGCTCCATCCTGATTGGGAAGGGAATAACTCAGCCCGCAAAATTGGAGAATCCCGACGCATTTGCCCCCCACTCTCCAGAATTCTGTGAGTTCCGCCAATGAATCGGCCTGGTAGGCCAGCCTTTCTTCACGCGAAGAACCGGGCATGATGAAATCATAGCTCCTTTTTCCGAGTTCGGTGGGATCTCCTTCCCTATTCAGCCAATTCCAGCCGTATTCATTGATGACGAGCGGCAGGTCCTCGCTCTTGTTGCCAAAAGTCCACGGCACGGGGGAAATACAGTTCATGTAGCCGAGGGTGAAATCCGGTTCACTGTAGAAGTATGGGTGAGACTCCTTCATATCCGTTTTGCAGGTATTGTGTCCCCAGCCGCAATCGCCCGGACGCTTTTGGAGATCAATGCCGCGGCAGGTATTCAGGACGTCAATCAGCCACGGCTGAAACGATTCGTTTTGGACATCCCAAACAATGACGCTGGGATGCATGCCCCGGTCCATCATCCAGGCACGGACTTCCGGTGTTACGGTTTCCGCCGTACAGTGTTCCCCGTCACAATGCTGCCAATAGGGATATTCGTCCATGATCATCAGCCCCGTTTCATCGGCAACCTCATACCATTTTTCGGGCAGGAATGCCGTATGCGTCCGGAAGCATTCGAAATTGACTTTCTTGAATTCGCGGAACAATTCGCGGGCCCAGCCATCTTTCCAAGGCAAATCTTTCCTCGCAGGATCGTCGCAAAAACGGTTGAAAGCAATATTGGTTCCACGCAGATAATGAGGTTTCCCATTGAGGATGGGCATCTTCGTCGTTTCGTCGAAACGGAAAGTACGCATTCCAAAACGCTGGCCGAACGTATCGCCGGACGTAGATACGACAAGTTTATACAGGGCCGGATTATCCGGACTCCATACGTCCCTGCCCTTGTCATATCCCTTCAACGCCATTGCCGGGACACTGACAACCGTTTCTTTCCCCGCCGGGACGGAAACATCCTTAACTTGATATTCGGCTACAAGTTCCGGGATTGCAGGTTCTACGCCATCGGCCATGATGCCCAATCGATACACGCGGAAGGTAACGGGAGTTGTTCTGGATGAAGCGGAATCATTTTTCAGAAAAGCTCGCGCGTAGACGGTTCCCTGATCGATATCAGGTGCCGTTTGAAGATAGGATACCACAGGATTACCGCTCACAATCAGGGATACATCGTCATAAATTCCCGGCCAGTAATACTTGCGTTCTCCATCAAAGCCCAAGTGACCAAGAGATTTGGGATTGTCTTGCTGATACTTTTTGTTTTGCAGCCGTATTACGATTTCGTTGTCTTCATCCTGTTTCAAAAATGGTGCTATATCAAACTGTGACGGAGTGAAAATGTATGTATATTCTCCCACAGGTTTCCCATTTACGTATACATAAGTACCGAATTGTGCCTTGTTGATACGCAGCGTAACGCGTTCCGGGATTTTTCCAGTGCGTACGGTCGTACGATACCACAGAGATTTCCCGTCGTAACTGCCCAAATCCCTGCCGGCAATATCCCAAAGACCGGGAACCTGGATACGGTTGTCGTATTCATAAGGAAGTTCGGATGCCGTATCAGATGTCGTCGTACATTCCCAGATACCATTCAAAGATATGGTTTTCCGGTCTCCGGCAACGGGAATGTCCGCCAAAGAGACCGGACCCGATGCCGGTTCCAAATGACAGAATGTCACCGTATCAAGCAGCACTCCAGAATCTCCCAGACGGACGATTTGAATGGAATTAGCACTATCCGTCTTCAATCCGCTCACGATAAATTCTCCGTATTTTCGGGTTCCTGTCGCAGCAAGCGTTTTAACGACAGGAGGCCCCCCGTTTACGGAGACGGATACCCGTGATTCGGTTTCCGATCCGTAACGTATAACAGCTGTATTCCCCTGCCCTATCTCTTTCGGAGCGATAGAAAAAACTACGGAAGCTCCGCCGGTTCCCAGACAGGCAACACGTCCTCCATTGGACATGATGTCCCGGACAACTTCCGCACCGTTTTCAAGTTTGGAAGCGGCAAGAGACACCATGTTCTCCGGAATAGAATCCAGCATGGCTTCTTTGCCAAATTCAACAGCATCTACATTGATCGACTGGCGACGGGAAACGATCCTCACCGTCGCTCCCTCAGGTATATACACGGGAATTTCAAGCTTCCGGTATGGAGCCGTCCAGTTGCCGGTGGATTTATATGCCATTAGGGCAGACAGTTTTCCATTGACGTAAATATCGATGAAACATTCGGAGCCATTGGAACAAGTCGCATAATCAAGTATGATTTTATTCGACTCGCCGACATGTAGGAATTCGATTCCCGAACCATCCGTAAAATATTCTATGACCTTACCGCCGGAAGCATCCGGCCTTTCGACAACGGAAGGCATATGCCCTTTGTCACCGGGTACCAGTGTTCCTTGTTCGGCTTCCATGCGGACAGAAGCAGCATCCGCCTGAATGGTTGCAAAGGTACCTGCTGTCAACAGGACGAGACAATTTTTCCAAAAAGAGAATCCGGACACTGGTATCATGAAGTCAATAATTTGTTTTACGCATTAGAATACGTTAAACATGGAAGCCGAATTTCATTTTAGATCTCTTTTCCCGTTTTTGGAATTCTGTTTCCGGACAAGTTCAGGATTGGAATTGACTGTCCGGGCCAGATAGGATGTTCTGGGCAAAGTACCCATTTCGGACAACCCGGTAAAATGGCGTGGAGACTGCCGGAGCATTGCGATACGGCTTTTGTCCAGCAAATTACCGAAGCTAATGGCTTCCATGGGGCAAGCCGCCTGGCAGGCCGTCCGGACAGCTCCTTCGGGCAGGAGCAAATCCTTATCCGTCAGTTCCAGTTCGGCAGAACGGCCGGGAAGCGCACGGGACATCAATTGGGCCTTGTGCCGGATTTTCGCTTCCTCAATACGCTGGACGCAATAGGTACATTTTTCCATAACGCCTCGGGAGCGAATAGTGACGTTGGGATTACGCTGCAACCGCGTTGCCTCATCGGAGAACCGGGCATAATCGAAGAAGTTGAACCTTCGTGCCTTGTACGGGCAATTGGCAGCACAATACCGCGTACCCCAGCAACGGGCATAGGTCATGGCGTTAATGCCTTCCGTCGTATGAACAGTTGCATTGACGGGGCACACGGATTCACATGGAGCTTTCGCGCATTGCTGGCATGCCACAGGGAAAGCCTGAAGGGAAACATTTCCTCCTTCGGTCCGGCGGAAGTAGCGGTCAATTCGGATCCAGTGCATGATACGGTCACGGGCGACTTCTTCACGACCTACGGTAGGTATGTTGTTTTCCGCCTGGCAGGCGGATAGGCAGGCATTGCAGCCGGTACACAGGCTTAAGTCGATGCACATGCCCCATTGATGGATGTCGTTCGCGTGGGGAGGCATCCATAAAGGAGATTCCGGTGCGGGGGAAGCGGAGGACAGGGAATCCATCTCGCAGACAGGAACCGGGATATCCCCCTCGGAAACAGGCGGGAGAAGCGCAATAGAGCGCTTCTCTGCCGGAAGAAGCCGCAGAGACGAGGCAGACACTCTTCTGACATACGGAATTGCCGCCGGAGATGACGCCAGAGTCCAGGTATTTCCCTCTGCATGACTACCGGCATCCGCAACAGAGCTCCCTCCGTATCCCAGGGGTATGACCAGAAGGTTGTCCGGCATGCCGGGAACAAGACAAGCCACTCCCTCCCCAAAACATCTCCTATCCTCTTCCACACGAAGCAGGTGGCATTTCCCTTCCATAGTACGGGCCTCTACCGCATCCGGGGCAATTTGTACGGAACCATCCCAGCAAAGTCCGGTTACGGGATCCGGCAGTTCTCTCAGCCATGCATTAGTCAGAAATCTGCCGTCCCACACAGCATAGTCCGGGACGAATTGTACTTCCCTCTGTCCTTCGGCAGGAGGCGGAGTCTCCGCCAAACAGAGGCAGGCATCCAGCGTTTCCTGCGAGGGAGGAGAGGGATTTTTCATCAAGGAAGCATAAACGGTTTCCGGGGAAAACCCCCGTCTCAGGGCATCCGTCCAGCCAGCTTCCTTGTTAACCGGGTTGACAGCTCGTTCAAAACATTTCCGCACACGGTGGAAAGCCGGAGAAAGATTGCCCGGTGCGTTATCCGCAGACAGAAGCCGTCCCTTGCTATTCATCAATCCGGAAAGAAATTCAATCCTGCTGTATCCTCCGTATAGAGGCAAAGTCACAGGCTGCATATAGCAAAAGCGTCCGAATTCGTCTCTTTCGATCCCCCACGATTCCAAATAGTGAGCCGCCGGAAAATGCCAGTCACATGCCTGGGCTGTTTCATCCACATACAAGCCAAGATGAACGCTTTCCAAATTCGGCGATTTCAACAATCCTCGGAAATCCCACTCAGGAGGCAGTTCTCGGACAGGATTGGACTCTCCGAGAAGAAACAATGTCTCCACTTCACCCTGCCGGACAGCTTCAGGAAGAAGCCCCAGGCTTTCTCCGAATGTTTTTTCTCCTTGCAGGAAAGAAAGAGTTACCCCCGGCGCTTTTAGCGCAGAGTTAATCTCCAGTACGAGACTATGCAGAGGCTGCGGGTAATTCCACCCCAATAGAACAAGGGACTGGGAAGAATGGGAGCAAAGATCTTCGGCACAAGCATCCAGCCAAGTATTCCACTCTCCAGAGACAGGAGCTGATGCAGCAGGCAAGTCCCGCAGACAGGCATTCTCCGTTAAACTACCGATACGGCGTGCCAATTCCCACAAAAACAGAGGGATCGCGGATGGCAGCAAGGAGAGACGGTGATCTGCCATCCCACCGGAGAGTGAGAACCTCCCTTCAACAGCATAAAAACGATTAAAATCTTTCCCTGAACCAGGAATTGTCCTGCTTCGTTCGTCATCTGGAATGCGGCCCTGCATGAACTCCGAGGCAACGCCCTGCGGGTCTGTTCCCATCCAATCGCAATCCAGCGCCAGAAGCCGCCGAACCCGGTTCAAGCGCGGGACGGCAACGACACCCGGCTGTAAGGCGGTTTCAACAGCCATGCGACGCCCCGCATCCGAAAGAGGCTCCCAATGGAAAACGCGAATCCCGGGATTGCGTTTTCGCAATTCTTCCAGTAATGCCCGTTCCACCGGGGATATTTTATCTCCAACAAGAAACGCGCACTTGCCTTTACCAACTGTTTTTTTGGCCCAAGAAGCAAAGGCTCCCTGTACTTCCTGCCGGGCAGCGGGTTTACCATGGAACAGGATCTTTCTGCTGCGGGCCGGATCGTACAAACCAAACAAGGAGGCCTGCGCCCAAGACGACAACCCCGATGCCAATGGCCAGGACGGAGAAGGTTCCAACTTAGTCGGTCTGCCATCCCGGCAGACAGCCATCAAGGGAACAGCACTACGAATCCCGGGCATGCAAGTAGCAAAAACAGTCGGTAACCCGGGTACCGTCCATTCCGGCCCTTGATTGTAAGGAACAAGGTAGCGATCCACACGGCGGCAGGCAGGCAGAAGCCCGGCTACAAGTCCCCCTGTCCCAAGCCATTGCATAAACCGCCTTCTGGATAACCGTCCATCTTCATTTTCACGAATTGGAATATTGGTATCAGAAGTAAGGGGATTCGGCATGGCTGGCTGGAATAAAATCGATAAGTGTCAGTTAAAAATCAATGATGGCACGTCGTGCAATTGCTGGAAGGAGCAACAATCCAACGCTTTTGCAATAGAGGGCTCAAATGGTTGGGATCCGTCAATTTCAATCCATTGCCGATCTTGATGTCGTGGTTTTGAAGGTACTGTGCTGGGTTATACGACGGATTGGCAATTTCCTCAAGCGGACGCAAACGCCGGGAAGGATTACGATGACATTCCGTACACCATTTCATTCCCCGATTTCGCGATGTCCCGACCCTGTCCATCCGGGCAATGTCATCGTGACATTCCGTACATCCCACACCGCGCGTCACGTGGGCAACATGGCTGAAATAGGCGTGTCCGGCAAGGCGGTTCACCGCCACCCAGGGAATCGGCATGCCCGTATATTCCGGATAATCGGGATCTGCCGCCCGGCGGATCGGTTCAATCAGCGGACTGTCGGACAAAACGTGCCGATGACAATTCATGCAGGAAGACGCCGGTGGAAGTCCTGCCTGGGGAGAAATAAACGCGCCGGTATGGCAGGCGGCACAATCCATACCCAGCTTGCACACATGCGTCTTGTGAGAAAAATCCACAGGCTGCTGGGGTGCATACGGTGCCGGATAAAAATTTTGCATGTAAATGCCGGCAACAACGATAGCTGCCGCAACGGCCATCCACAGCGCTGCCAAACGGACGCGCCGCCGAAGATCGGAAAAGTTGGAAGAAGACATGAGGAGAGAGGAATCAAGGTACTTGAAAATCGAAAAAACGGTTTATCCCCGTCCAGGTACTGGTATCTTGGCCGGAGGTAAAGTTGTATCCATCGTCAAATTTTCGGGAACGAGAACCTGGCTGTCCTTCTGGATATCATCCCATGAAATACGGCGACCGGAGAGAGCAGCATTGCGCCCCATGATAGCTACCAGTGTCTTTGTCGCAGCCTGTTCGAGCGTCTGCACCCACTCTCCATTCCGTAGGTATTTATAGAAAGCCACATGCGTATTAGCATACATATTTGTTCTCTCTCCGCGGTAACGCCAACGTTTAGCAGACTGGATATGAGGACGATAGGGAGTTGCCAAAATACCTTGCTCGCAAAACGTACGATCGGAAATTTCACTGTGGCATCCGACCCACTGCCGGCATGAAATATGGCCGATCACATCATGATCGTATTCAAAATGGACATCGTAATGATCCCATACGTCACCGTCATCGGTACGCTGGGCACGACCGCCGGAACCAAAGGCAGCCAGAGGCGGCCGATCTTCCATCGACCACATCATGCCATCGATGGTATGGATCACCTGTTCCACAAACTGCCCTCCGGAAAGCCAATACCAAGCCGTCCAGTTGCGTAGTGCCCAGGAAACATCCGATTCTTGCGGTGGACGGGAATCCAGGGCAAGGGGCGACTTGGGAGGCGTTGTGTAATACAACCCGTCAAAGGAAAGTACACGTCCTAGTTTACCTTCCTGAAGCCAGGTCCGGGCAGCTTTGTTAGCATCGTCATACCTCCAGCAAAAGCCGTCCAGAATAACTAGATTCCTGTTTTTGGCCGCACGGGCCGACTCCATTACCGACAACACTCCGGGGACATCCACTGCAATAGGTTTTTCCACATAAAGATGTTTGTTGGCCGCCACTGCCGCAGCCAGATGCAAAGGACGGAATGCAGGGGGCGTACACAGCAAAACAACATCCACCGGCTCAGCAAGCAATTTCTGGTAGGCATCAAGCCCTACAAACCGCCTGGACGGCTCGGCCTGCATGCGGCCGCCGTACTGCTCTTTCACTAGGTTGGCTCCAAAATCCACACGTTCCTGAAAAGCGTCCGCCAAAGCCCAAACGACGGTGTCGGAATCGGCATCCAGCGCATTGCGGATAGCTCCCAGCCCACGTCCCCCGCATCCAATCAAACCGATTTTCAAGACTTTTGTCGGAAAAGCCTCCTGGGCCCGGACTACATGGGGCGCAGCCAATAAAAAACCTGCCGTACCTGCAGCGGTTTTCAAAAAGCTTCGTCGTGGGATCATGTTCTCGGACTTCATCGTTGAATTATCTTCTTTTGAGAATACACACTCAAAGGAAACAATCCAGAAGACAATGCCTCATAATTCCTCTTCCCTGCGACATAACGCCACGAAAATATCCATTTCTATGCCTCCCGATTTTTTGGAAACAATTTTTGAGCAAAAAGGCACGATACAACGTCTATCCTGCATGATGAAGTCCATTCTAAACATCGGCCTCGTCGCTGTAGCGGCGGTCTTTTTGTCAGCTTGTAACACCGTTGACGGCGTCGGCAAAGACGTCAGTTCCGTAGGCGATGCCATGGGACAGGCAGCCAAGGACACGAGCAAAGCTATCGACAAGGGAGTCGATAGCATGTAATGCATGACATACCTACCACGCCTTCGGGCACATACAAAACACAACACGCTCCGGCCAATCATGGCACAGGGGCGTTTTTTGCATCGTCGTGGAACCGTATCTCAACTTCAGGAAAATGCTTCGCAACAAGCCGGGCTCCTTTTTCACCCAGAGCCGAACAGGCCGTTGACAAAGCATCCGCACAAGTGGCAGTAGGAGCCAGGACGGTTACGCTTCCGGCTCGGATACTTCCCAAGCCTGTCTCCGGATCAATGACGTGGGAATAAACCGTGCCTGATACAAGCACGTGCCGATACATAGCACCGGACGTCGAAACGGCCTCTCGCTTCAAAGGACGTAAAAAAACTTTCCCCTCCTGATCCAGAGCAACCCTCCAACCGGGTTGACCGGGAGGAGGATCTCCTACCAGAACATCGCTTGTGCTGGAAACACAATATGACGACACTCCTTCTTTCTCCAGAATTCGTCCCATGGCGTCCACTGCCATTCCCTTTCCGATGCCACCCAGGTCAATCCGCATTCCCGGAACCGTTTTGCATGCCCTGGTACCGTCCAGAACGAGCTTGCGGAAACCTGAAGCTGCCCGGGCCTTCTCCAGCGTCGCAACATCCGGAAGTTGCTTTCTACTGCCAGCTCGTCTCCATAGACGGATACAAGGACCTAAAGTAGGATCAAAAGCACCCCCGGTTTTTTCCGCATAATACAAAGCGGTCTTCAAGACAGAAGATAACTCTGGAGAAAGAGGAAAAAACGTTCCATGTGGAACACGGTTGAAAGAAGCAAGCTCGCTTCTTTCATCCCGTGAGGAAAGAAGACTCTCAAGCCGTTTACCTTCGCCAAAGGCTTTCTTGCAGGCACGGTCAGCCTGCTCTACAGATGAAACATACACCCGGATGGTGAACAGGGTTCCCATCATTGGCTGTTCCATTTTGAATTCCCTCAGCCGGGGCTCATGTTCTTTTGCGGAAGGAACATCAGAAAATTCTCCCCCTGCCTCGCTATCCTCGTCCTCTCCATCGCAAAACAGCACGGAAACTAAGGCAGTAAGAAAAGCAACGGGCAAAATGCTCCATCGTGCAAGGCGGAAACCCTTCTTATGCGAAAAGTTTCTGCACGCGGCGGCAAACTTCTTCCACATTGTCCCGGGAGTTGAACGCCGATACACGGAAATATCCTTCTCCTTTGGAACCGAATCCGGCTCCCGGAGTAATCACAACGTTGATATCATGAAGCATTTTGTCGAACATTTCCCAACTGCCAAGGCCGGGCGGGCATTCGACCCAGACGTAAGGGGCATTCCTCCCTCCCCATACACGCAATCCGACTTTGCTGAAAGCGTTACAAAGCATTTCGGCGTTGCAGAGGTAATGATCTATCAAGCCATTCGTCTGGCGGATACCATCAGCACTGAACAGGGCTTCCGCTCCTCGCTGGACAATGTATGAAGCACCGTTGAATTTAGTGCAATGACGACGGCGCCAAAGGTTCTGCACGGGAACGGGCTTACCTTGAGAATCCCTGCCCATAAGCTGGTTGGGAATAACAATATAACCGCACCGTACACCGGTAAAACCACCCTGCTTGGAGAAAGAACGAAACTCAATGGCACAGTCTCTTGCTCCCGGAATTTCGAATATGGAATGAGGAATGCCCGGTTCACGAACAAAAGCTTCGTACGCGGCATCGAAAAGCAGGATTGCATCATTGGCACGCGCATAGCCTACCCACTTGGCAAGCTCGTCTTTCGTTGCGACAGCACCCGTCGGATTGTTCGGGAAGCACAGATACACTAAGTCCACACGTTCCTGCGGAAGTTCGGGAACAAAATTGTTCTCTGCCGTACAGGGCAAATAGATAAGTCCTTCGTAGGAACCATCCGGACGGGAGTTTCCCGTATTGCCGGCCATAACATTGGTGTCCACGTAAACCGGATAGACTGGATCCGGAACGGCAATGCGGTTATTTCCGCCGAAAATGTCCAAAATGTTACCCGTATCGCATTTGGCTCCGTCCGAGACAAAAATTTCATCCTTGTCGACTGCAACGCCAAGAGGCTTGAAAGCTTTTTCCGCAATGGCGGAACGCAACCACTCGTATCCCTGTTCCGGACCATAGCCATAGAAAGTTTCTCGGGAGGCAAGATCATCAACAGCTTTGTGCATAGCTTCAATGGCTGCCATAGGCAAGGGCTCTGTCACATCTCCAATGCCGCATCGAATCAAACGCGATGCCTCGTCCGGATGTTCCTTGGCAAAGACATTGACTCTTCGGGCGATTTCAGGGAACAGATATCCGGCCTGCAATTTCAAGAAATGATCATTGATAAAAGCCATATGCTGATCCTCTACAAAAAACAGCCTCCCCTCAAGCCCTATATGGGTCTTATAGAGAACAATTACAACATGGAAACGAACTGGATGACTACCTTAAAAATAATTTTTTCCAGTATTTTTGGAAGAAGTTCCCTGCACAGTATTATCCAACTGAAGTTTGAGACGGAACATGCGATTATTGCGAACGAAAAAGATGACGACAGGAGCTTTTTTCAATTTATTATCCAATTCTTTTACAGAGTTGATTTCCTGCCCATCGACGCTGAAAATAAAATCCCCGGCTTTTAATTCACTCTCAAGGTTTTTATGTTCATTTGACATTGCCTTCACTTCCTCGATCACGATTCCTTTAACACCGGATGTTCTCTCCACCAGGGAAAGATCACGCGCGGTAATGCCATTGCGGACTAGAATTGAATCATTATTCAACTCCAATTCCTTCGTCGTATCGTCGAGAGTAATTTTAGCGGATAGTTTACGTCCCTGGCGCCAGACGACAAACCTGATCGTATCCCCTCCCTGCAGGGATTCCAATTCCCGGAGCAATTCCTTAGCCTCTTCGATCTTGTTTCCGTTACATTCAAGAATGACATCCCCAATCTGCAATCCGGCCTTTTCGGCTGGAGAATTGTAACGAATGGAATTGATAATAGCTCCATCCTTATCCTGATAATGAATGAAATTTTTGAGACCCTGTGAGGATTCGACAAAGTCAATCCCAAGATAACCACGCATTGGACGGCCATGCTCGCAAATCTGTTTGAATGCCTGAAGAACGATATTGGACGGTATGGCAAACCCTAGTGTTCCACCCGAAGAAATACGGCCGGAAAGAATGGAGGAATTAATGCCGATCATCTCTCCATAAATATTAATGAGAGGTCCTCCGGAATTGCCTTGATGAATGGTGGCATCGGTCTGGATGTAATTGATACCTACACTGTTAAACTTCCTATCGCGTCCGCTGACAATTCCCTGAGTCACGGTCTTAGCCCAACCATAGGGTGTACCAAGTGCCATGACAATCTGGCCTGTTTTCACTTCGTCACTGTTACCAAAAGGTATAGGCTGCAAATCCTTTTGCAGATCGATTTTTAAAACAGCTATATCCAGTAGCTGATCCACCCCGATCACGCGAGCCGTCGTTACTTCACCATCCCCAAGAATTGCCTGGATGTATGATTTGCCTCTAATGACATGGTAGTTGGTAATGATATGTCCCTCCTTGGAAACAATCACTCCGGATCCCTGGGCCCTACTGACAATATGACTTCCTATCCTTCCGTCCTCGTTATTGCTTCTGTAGCCGACGTCACTGGATCCGGTCGCTGAAATAGTCACCAGAGACTGGGAGGCAAAAGAAGATATTTTGGACATTTCGCGATCCAATTCACTCAACACTGGAACATCTCCATCGGAAAAGAAAGCCCCTGTCTTGATGCTGTACGTCTCTTTCTGGAATGTATCTACAATAGACTCTCCCTCACGGAACCATCTCCAATAGAGTATGCATCCCAGCAATATGACACTAAAGAGACAGAGAGCCAATAACGAACGTTTCCATGGATGCGACATCATGCGGAAAACAAATTTGCAGAATTGCTTGAAAACGCAAGAAGCGAATCCTTCAACATGGAGAAATTCTTTTCTTGCGCGAAAACAATTTCAAAAAATAACCGTTATTTTGCCTTTATTGTTATTCTATCGGTCTCCTACCTCGTCTTTCGGAGATTCATTCCTACAAAAAATGAAAAAATTAATCCGTACCCGGAGTTGACCCACCCTGCCCTCTCCCATTAGACTGACATCCGAATGGCTCAGGACACCCAACATATCATAACTATCTTCGGGAGCGACGAAGGACTCGTTTCCCAACATGCTTCCGAGAGGTTTGCCCGCTTGTCCGAAGGCACCAATACATTCTCCCATGAAATCATCGACGGTAACGCTCCGGATGCAGATTCCGCCGCTTCTATTTGTTACCAAATACGGGATGCTATCCAGACAGTTCCATTCTTTCCCGGATTAAAAATCGTCTGGCTCAAGGGAGCCAACTTTCTGGGAGATTCCGTCACAGGCCGGGCAGAAGCCACTGAAAAAGGCCTTCAAACACTCTCCGACCTCATTTCAGGCGGCCTTCCGGACGATGTTTGTCTTCTCGTCTCGGCTTTCGAATTCGACAAACGTCGGGCATTTAACAAATTGCTTCTCAAATCCGGATCGTCGGAAGAATTTTCCAAGCCCGACATTACCCAAAGCGGGTGGGAAGAACAAGTTGCCGTTATCGCAGGAAATGCCGCTCAAGAGCGCGGTCTTGTTTTCGATCGCGACGCACTTGATATCTTCGTTCATCGCGTCAGTGAATCGTCCAGACAAATTATTTCTGAAATTGAAAAAATCGATATCTATCTCGGCCAGGAACGCAGAACGGTAACCGAGCAGGATATCCGCAATATGGTTTCTCAAACACGCACGGGTATTGTCTTTGAAATCTCACGGGCCATTGAATCGGGAAAAGTCTCAGAAGCAATACAACTTATTGATTTTCAATTAGAAAAAGGAGATCAGGCCGTAGGAATCATTCGTGCAGCCTTCATCCCTGCCCTGCGCAGCATGATCGCTGCCAGAATTATTTGCGACACTTATTCCCTGAATCCCTCCTTCAAAACGGAATTCTACCGGAAGATGGAATCCATCCCTCCCTACGCTCAGAAACTCATCCCTCTCAAAAAGGACGGAACACCGAATTATTACTCTGTTTTTCTCGCTGCCCAAAAACTCGGTAAAAAAACATTATCCAAGCTCAAAAAGAACCTTTACGAATGTCTCCAGGCGGACAAATCACTCGTTTCTTCCTCTCTGGATGCACAACTGGTGCTCCATCGGCTTGCAATTTCCCTCGCTTCCTGATTGAGTTCTGGACGTGAACGTACCTGATCTTCCCGAATTCGACGTCTTGGTTGCCGGAGCCGGACATGCCGGCATCGAAGCAGCGCTTGCCGCATCTCGCCTGGGATGCTCTGTCGCCCTGCTCACTCAGAATCTGGATACAATCGGGCAAATGTCCTGCAACCCTGCCATTGGAGGACTAGCTAAAGGACACATCGTTCGAGAAATCGATGCCCTGGGAGGAGCCATGGCACTCAACACGGACGCTACCGGTATTCAATTCCGCATGCTCAATGCTTCCAAAGGACCGAGCGTTCGTTCCCCCCGTGCCCAATGTGATAAAGCCGCTTACAGGATGCGCATGAAATGGGTGTTGGAAAACGATCCGAACATCCGCATCTTCCAAGGAATGGCGGATCAGATCCTTGTCGATTCAAAGTCGCGCGCTACCGGTATCATGACCAGCCTCCAATTTGCCATCAAGGCTAAAGCCGTCGTCATTTGCTCCGGCACGTTCATGCAAGGCCTCCTCCATGTCGGTCTCAACCATTTCCCCGGCGGACGCCTCGGCTGCGCACCCAGCGGATTGTCCCGGCATTTGAAAAAACTCGGCTTCATCGTCGAACGCCTGAAAACAGGCACTTCGCCGCGCATCAACGGCAACTCCATTAATTTCAATGTTTGCGATATCCAGGAAGGAGATGAACCACCACCTCTTTTTAGCTTCCTTTCTCACACGAGACTTCACCGTACGACGGAACCGTTCAGCACGCTTAATACATGGGCCGATCCCGGATTTTCCTTGCACCAACGTTCTTGCTGGATCACCTACACGAATACAAACACACACGACATTATCCGGGATAATCTTAATCAAAGCCCTTTGTACAGCGGTATCATCGAAGGGATCGGTCCTCGCTATTGCCCGTCCATAGAAGACAAAATCGTTCGCTTTGCCGACAAGGACAAACACCAGGTATTCATCGAACCGGAGGGCAGGGATACATCGGAATTCTATCTGAACGGTGTCTCGACATCTTTGCCTTATGCCGCCCAATGTGCATTCATACGCACTATCCCGGGCCTTGAACATGCTCAGTTGATTCGTCCGGGTTATGCTGTCGAATACGACTTTTGTCCACCGACACAACTTCATCCGTCCCTGGAAACAAAAATCGTCGAAAACCTTTACTTCGCCGGGCAAATCAACGGTACATCCGGCTACGAAGAAGCCGCTGCCCAAGGACTCATTGCCGGCGCCAATGCTGCCTTGAAAGTTCGTGGAGAATCCCCCCTCATCCTGAAACGCGACCAGGCCTATATCGGAGTCATGATCGACGACCTCGTCACTAAAGGCACACAGGAACCTTACCGGATGTTCACAAGCCGGGCGGAATTCCGCCTCCTCCTTCGCCAGGACAATGCAGACATCCGCCTCACCCCCATTGCCGCTTCCATAGGACTCGTCAACCGGGATCGCAAACAAGCCGTCGAAGAAAAAATAAACGCCATCAACTTAGGTACGGAAACCGTTCGAAATCTCAAATATGACGGAATACCACTTGATCTATGGCTCAAGAGAACTGGCAACGACTGGAAAAACCTCCCTCCGGAATTGACAGAAATGTTCCACGTGGAACACTGGGAACATATCGCTACGGAAATACAGTATGAAGGTCATATCGTTCGGCAGATCCGGCAGGCGGAAAAAATCAACAGGATGGAGGACAAACAAATCCCATCGGATATCGACTACGAACATGTCCATGCCCTGAAGAAGGAAGCTGTCCTCAAACTCTCATCGATTCGCCCGGCGACAATTGGGCAAGCCACTCGCATTCCCGGCATTACTCCGGCAGATATTGCGCTCCTGCTCGTATGGCTGAAAAAGGAACATCGACAGGATTAACAATTCCCAGTCTTTGTTCTTCGCACAGTTTTCTACGCCGTTTCGGTTTTATCAATAGATATCAACCGGAACAGGGCAGGGGGGGAGTATCCGGCTTTTCCGTCGGTATATATCACAAATAGTGCAGAATAAATCAGGATCTATACCGTACAAGACCACGGATACAGACATCAGGACCATACATGGTACAATCCGTTTCCTCAAGAAAAGCCTCCTCCTTCAAAAACTCTTCTCCAGCAACAGCCATGGCATGTCCTCCCAGTATCATGGGAGCGTAAAAACCGATCCACTCATCTACCAATTGATGTTGCAATAAGGTTCGTACAAGATTTCCTCCGGCTTCAACCATTAATACGGAGACATCGTATTTCTGGTATATTATTTTCATAAGTTTTTGATAATCAATAATATTTTCAAAAACAACCGTTTTGTCCGTAAAATTGTCCGTAAAACAACAGGCTCGTGAGGGTAGGGATTTACGGTCACGTGTTACAATCATTCTCCATGGTTGCTCTTTCTCACAAGACACGGCCCTGTCAGGCGTTCGTATGGTAAAGGCAGGATTGTCGACCCTGACGGTTTCTCCCCCTGTTAAAATAGCATCGGCTTCGCTTCTCAACGTGTGGACGTAATTTCTGGCTGCCTCAGAAGTCAGCCATTGGGATTTGCCCGGCATTCTGGCAATACGTCCATCCAGACTTGCAGCCGTTTTGACGACAACCCACGGCATCCCTGTTTTTATTGTTTTGGTAAAAGGGCGAATCAAACGCCGGCATTCCTCTTCCATGACACCGTGTTCCACAACGATTCCGTGGATGGCCAGCAGTTTGTCCGCTGCTCCGGCATGTTTGGGATTGGGGTCTTGCGTACCATAAACAACCCGCTTCACGCCATATTCTAAAATAACATCTGTACATGCAGGAGTACGTCCGGACGTACTGCAAGGCTCCAAAGTCACATAAAGTGTCGATTGAGGTAGAAGAGAGGCGTTTCCGCGCTTCAATGCATCGGCAAATGCTTCGCGCTCGGCATGCGGCATTCCGGCTTTTCGGTGGAACCCTTCTCCAATGGCTTGACCGTTGGAAACGAGAACTGCTCCTACGGGAGGATTGGGGCTAGTCATTCCCACTCCGTTTCGTGCCAAAGAAAGAGCGTGAGACATCCAATGGCAATCCTGAGCGGTAAAAAGCATGACGGAAATATACCCCAGATTGTCCCTTCACACAATGAGGTTCTTTTCCACAAGAAATAGATAGATCTTATCTATATAAAATTTCATCGTCTTATATTGTGTGAATAAAGTGAACAACGGAATTAACTTACAGAGTTGGAATGAATTGTTGTACTCTTCTTTTGTGAATAACTTAGACCATCAAATTTGTGAGCAACCTGGGATCTCGGTTTCCGACAGGTTATTCACAATGAATTCACAAGATATTTTCGGTGGTATTGAACTCATAGACGCAGAAAATCCTGGGTCACCGCCGTTGGAAATGGTAGAGTCTTTTTTTCATGTGATCAACGACATTTCCATGATACAGGCATGTTTGATATCGGATCCGGGATTGGACGAGTGTTTCTGGATTGAGGGATTCCCGGTTGGAGAGCTGGTATTGGGCGGCATCAAGTTACATATTTGGATGGAAGAAATACTTGCCGAGTATGGTATACAGGTAGTTTCTGTCTCAAGTCCGGATACCCTGCAAATTTCACTGCACTATTTTCCGGGAGAAGAAGTACTGCTTTTGATGGCAGATGCATATTCCCGGGAGGGGAAGGGATTTCGGCCTTTTTTCTGCCGGGATGATGACGGAACTCCCCATCCTGTAGCCTGGGTAGGATCCGTTCCACGGGTTTTCCACGGTCATGAATCACGTGAAATATTCACTGTGAGACGCCTTCGTTATCCTTGGGATCTTCTGTCGTGGAATGACACTATTCTGCAAGGCCTCCAACCCTGCCGGGACAATTGCCTTGTCAGCTCCGGATCTTATCTTTCAGGGATCGTTCGCATGGGGGACGGTTGTGAGATTTTGCCGGGAGTCGTCATGGAAGGTTCCGTCAGTCTCGGTTGCAATTGCCGGATAGGACCGAATTGTTACATTCGCGGGCATGTTTCCATCGGGGATCATTGCCGGATAGGGCAGGGCGTTGAAATCAAAAGCAGCATCATCGGCAGTGGGACAAGTATTCCGCATTTGTCCTATGTCGGGGATTCCGTTATCGGTTCCCGCGTCAATCTGGCGGCCGGAACGATTTGTTCTAACTATCGCCATGATGCGGGTGAACATCTGATGGCCGGTTCCGGAGGGTGCCTCCATCCGACGGGCAGGATCAAACTGGGTGCGGTTATTGGGCACGATGTTAAAACGGGATGCCATACGACCATTTATCCCGGCCGAATCATAGCCCCTGGAAAAACGACTCTCCCGGGAGAAGTCGTCAGTAAGAACCTCATGTGAACATTTTGTCACACAAAAGAGTTCGTTCCATGCGGGTTATGCCGTATCAAGAAACGCATGGAACGCATTCTCATCGTCGAAGATGACCTGGATATCGCGGAACTCGTTGAAATCAACCTCGTCCGTAAAGGTTACGATGTTGTCAAGGCTCACGACGGGATGGAAGGGCTGGACGTAGCGCTTAAAACCGCTCCCGACCTGATTATTCTGGATGTGATGATGCCGAAGAAAGACGGCTTCTCCCTTTACAAGGATTTGCGGCGCGACCCGCGCACATCTTCCGTCCCCGTCCTTTTTCTGACAGCTCGTGCACAACTGGACGACAAAATTTCCGGACTGGAACTCGGAGCTGACGATTATGTAACCAAACCCTTCAGCCCGAAGGAACTGGTGTTACGCATCCAGGCTATCCTGAAAAGAAACCAGGTCAAACCCGGTGAAGTCCGCGTTACTTGTGGCCCGCTTTCATTTGACAAAAATTCTTTCAAATTCTATCTCGCGGGCGAACCGGTCGATCTGACGGGGACGGAATTCAAACTCCTTCTCTACTTGACGGAGCGCGCCGGAAAGACTCAGGATCGCAATGACCTCCTCCGCTCTGTTTGGGGCTACAGCGACGAAGTCCATAGCCGTACGCTCGATACCCACATGAAGCGGCTCCGTCAAAAACTCGAAGGATATGCCGATATGATTGAAACTGTCCGCGGAGTAGGGTACCGTCTCGTGGAACCTTCCGATTCCTGATACGGAAAACACCCCGCCCAATTTCTTTTTTTCCAAGACAGTGGCTCCCCTGGACATTACCCTGATTTCCCTGCTTACCCTTGCCGTTGGCGCTTGGGCCTATCGCGAGGGTATCTTTTCCATGCAGATGAAACTGCAGCGGAAGAAGTATGCCGACCTGGAAAAATCGTCCGCCCGTTCCAAGGAACATTTTGTTTCCGACCGGCAAGCCGTTCTGGAAGCTATGGGTGACGCATTTCTCGTAGCTGACAGGCACGGACGGGTTTTGATCGCCAACAGAGCGGCAAGCGTACTTTTGGGTGAATCGGGCCGTGTCGGAGGCAATGTCTTCCTTTCTCCCGAGCACGAAACACTCCACCAGTTCTACCGGGAAATCTTTCGCAACTGCGATCCCGTCAGCCAGAAAATTACCGTTTCGATCGGAGAAGGGCAGGGCGGTTCCGGTTCGGAGAAGGTTCTTCAGGTCGTCTCCACTCCCTTGCAGGAAGATCTCAACCAGATCGGTATCCTTTTTCACGATATTACCGAGGAACACAGGACGATGACTGTTCGCCGGGACTTTGTGGCCAATGCCTCCCACGAGTTGAGGACTCCCCTGACGATCATCCACGGCTATTTGGAAAACCTTCTTGAGGACGACGATATCGCCGCCGATACCGCCATGCGCAAACGCATTCTGGGCATGATGCAAAGACACTGCAAGCGTATCATCCGGATTGTGGAAGACATGCTCATGATTTCCAAACTGGAAAATTCGGAGAACCTTCTCAAACGTACTCTCTTTGACCTCGGCACCTGCGTAGAGGATGTCATTGGCCGTTTGGAGACAATGGCTCATGAAAAACAAGCTACCATCCGCGTCGAACTGGATCGCACTCCTTTCACGATCTATGGTGACATGTTCTATTGGACGCAAATCCTCTTCAACCTCATTGAAAACGCCATCAAGCAAAACCTGGAGCCTGGCCTGACCGTTACCGTCAAGGCGGGCGTCCGGGACGGCAAAACGGTCATCAGCGTCTCGGACAATGGCATCGGGATTCCCGTTTCCCATCTGCCTTACATTTTCAATCGTTTTTACCGGGTGGAAACGGCACATTCCCAGCAGATCAAAGGTACCGGACTTGGCCTTTCGATTGTTCGCCGGGCTGTGGAAGCCCATCAGGGGACGATTGACGTAGCCAGCATTCCCGGTGTGGAAACCTGCTTCACGATCGTGCTCCCTCAATTGCCCGCTCCCTCTCCTTCCGCTTCCTGACGAAGAAGGATTTTTCGGTTTTACCGGCCGTCTGTCGGATCCCGGATGTTGCATTCCGGGATTTTTTGCGTCTGTTTTTCATTCCTTCTTTCGGCCCGGTTGCCGGCTGGAATGCGGGCACGTATACCCTTGTAACTTGAATTGCCGGAGCTGTTGGTATTCCGATGAGTGTTCGCGTTCGTTTATTTGATGGCGTACTAAATTGATGAAGAATATGTTGGCATGTATTCCACTTGACCGTCGATAAATTGATTTTCTGGAATTTCCGGGATATTTATTTCATGGACGGCCGAAAAAACAAGCCGTTTTTGAAATATGATCAATAAGCAGAATAAAAACAATGGCATGGAAGATGGCATGTCTTCCATGGATGCTCATTCCTCTTCCTGGATGCCGGGAGACCAATTTGATGCTCCTCTGTCCAGAGCGCGTTTTAACGGAAACTTCGCTCAGCAAAACCAGTTTGAGGATTATTTGGATAGCGGAAGCGATTCGAGCGATTCCGGCACTTCCAGTTACTCGGACTGGTTTGAGTTCGGCAGCGGCTCGGGGGATTCCAGTGATTCGAGCGATTCAAGCTATGGCGGCGATTATTGGGACGATTCTTCGTCTTCCAGCGATTCCCTCGAAAGCAGCAGCGCACACTCCTCTTCATCGGAATCTACCGACTCGACGAGTTGTTCCCCGCCTGAAGAAGGGTGCTGCAACCCCGAGTGCTGTGACGGAGACGACGGCGATACCGAGGACTCAATTCCCATCGAAGGAGCCGGAGAAGACCCCGGAGGCTGCGATGGCGAAGGCCAGATTGCCGCGAACCCCGATGCGCCTCTTCCCGATCAGAATTCTCCGGCCCCGCAAGCTTTCCCTGTTTCCGGAAACCGTGCCCGTGCCCGCTCGGCAACGGCTTCTTCTCTGTATCCTCTGCTCCTGCGCTACAGCCACCCGATGGAATGGAGGGCTTTCTACAAGGACGGTGACGTCCGGATCAGGAAACCCTCCGGCAAGGAACTTTATTTCCAGCATGTCATCGGGACGTCGAAGGCGAAACGTTCCGGTACGACCAGAAGCACCACGTCTCTTGTCCGCCTGCTCAATGACGACGGAACGGACTGCGTTAGCAAAAGCCCGGGCTTGATCTGCCTGGCCGTGGGCAACGGTTCCGAACTGACCTTTTCCGTAAAAACCGGGCTCTTGGTAAGCATGCGCTCCCGGGCCGGAGTTGTCACGACAATGGAAGAATTCAAAAAACGCCTCAAAATTGAACATTACGGCCCGGATGGAGCCATTACATCCGTCTGGACGGCGCGGGGCGGCCTTGTCACGGTGGAATATCTTACCACCGGTCTTAAAATCAGGAAATATGCCCGTTCCCAGGTGTACGAAGCCCTGGGTAGCTGGCACACGGAAGGTGAACCGTACCGCACATGGGATATCCGTCGCTTCAAAGACGGCGGAGAAACTGTGACGGAAACCCGCTCCCGTTACCGCAACCTGCCTGAACAGGTTCGCCAGAAACGCACCGCTGGAGACGACATCGTCATCATCACCGGTGAAGGCAGTGAAAGAATTTATGAATCCACCGTCCGCAGACCTATGGGAGGCAACCTCTGGGAACGGCTCAAAATGGTACGCCGGGCCGGAGATTCGATCCCTGCAACCAGTTCGCGCGAAATCCTGGAATACACGGATGGAGGCTGGAGAACTCTGAGCCGGACGGAAGGATATGGCTCCGAAGGCGCGATTACGACGGAATACGACTACGACAACTACCGGGTTTCACTTGAAACGACCACCGGAGCCGGCACGACCCGTTATGAATACGACTCCGAAGGCCGAGTGAAGAAAACCGTCTCCCCGTGGGGACGCGGCGGACGGCGGGAAGTGATGACTTCGTATAAAACGGGAGGACGTTTCAATGAAACGCGTCCGTCCGTCGTTCAGGAAGACATCGTGGATGCGAAAGGCAACCGCAAAACGCTCAGTAAAAAAGTCTATTCCTACGCAGACGGCAATCTCGTTCTGCGTACGACCGTGACGGAAACCGCCCTCGGTGTTTCCGGATCCCGTACCACCGTGGAAGAATTCTACGGACCTGAGGCGGAACCTTCCTTCGCTCGCGGTAGAATGAAGATGAGGCGCGGCCCGGACGGTGTGGAAACCTGGTATACTTACGAAGACATGGGGGAAGAACTCCTGGAAGCGGAACCCGATTCTTCCTCGTCGTCCAGTGACTCGTCCGCGTCGGAAAGCGCTTCGAGCGGCTCATCTTCCGAGTCCTCCGCGTCGGAAAGCTCGGCCAGCGAGTCGTCTTCGGAATCCTCCGCGTCGGAAAGTTCTGACAGTGAATCATCATCCGAATCGTCCTCGGAATGCGGAGAACCCTCCTTCCAAGCCGTTTTGAAAGCCGCTGCAGTCTCCTGGCCGGTTCCCGTTCGCGGTGTCCGCTGGATCAAAACGACGGAAATGCGCGTCAACGGTGCTCCCGTCTCCGGCAAGAGTACGCGCACCGTGGAATACATCTCGGGCGACGAAACGATCCGTCGCCGGGAAGAATACGCCCACACCGGCCTGGCCTGGTCCCTCGTCTCCCGTGAACGGTACGAATACGATGAAGAAGGCAGGCTCGTCCGGACGGAACGCGCTGATGGTCGTGTCCGGACGGTGGAATCCATGATGTGCAGCGGCCCGCTGAAGGAAATCGACTTCGACGGTATAACCACGCTTTACAGCTACAATTCGGCACGGCAGCTTACGGAAATGATTCGTTCCGGCACGGAAACAACCCCGGAAACCGTCGTCAGCTACGTCCGCGATGCCCAGGGACGTGTCCTTGAGGAATGGCGCAGCGTCGGCGCGATGAATACGGTGCGGTATGCCAAGTACGATACCATGGGCCGCATGATCTGGCAGAAGGATGAACTGGGCCGCGTTACCTCCTGGTACTATTCCGGAGACGGATCCACAGTGACGAAAACCCTCCCCTCCGGCGGTATCGTCCGGACGGAAACGAATGAAGACGGCTCCGTATACACCGAAGGCGGCACGGGAAGTACGGTCTTGAAATACGAGTATGAACTGACGGCCGGCGGATTGAGGACGACGAAAATGTCGCAGGATCTTGTCGAGATCCCTTCCTCGTCTCTCCCGGAAGATCCCTGGACCCCCATTTCCCGCGACACGGTCAACGGTTTCGGTGAAATCGTCGTTCAGGAAGTGCCCAACACCCTGGGAGGATGGGTTTCTACGGTTAACAGTTACAATTCCAAGGGATTCCTCGTGTCCTTCCGCACCGCCTCCGAAGCGGAAACCAGGGTGGAATACGATGTCTTCGGAATACAAAATAAACAAATTATTGTTTTAAATGAACAGAATCCGGTCAGTACGGTGTCAAACCGTATTAAGGCTATGTCATGGCGTTATGAAAACCGGAGCGGGAGCGTATACCGCGTTACCGAAGACACCGTCTGGAACGCGGCGGGTGCTCCGTTGACGACGAAGACGGCCTCGCTTGTCTCTTCTCTGGACTCCTTGTCCAGGGATATGGTCGTGACGGATGTGCGCGGTATGGTCTCGCGCCGTTGGACGATGCTGGGAACGGGCCCGGAACGCTTCGAACGGGCACAGTCGCCTTCTTCTTCCATCATCGCGGAAACGCGCATAGTGGACGGTTTTGTGACGCGCTCGAGGGATGCGGCGGGAATCACCGTTATCCAGACTCGCAGCTACCGCCAGAACGGCATCCAGGTGAAAACCACCGATGGGCGCGGCAACACGACCGTCGAGGATCAGAACGTTCTCGGCTGGACGCTGAAAACGACGGATGCGGCAGGCAACGCCACGGAAATCGTCTACGATCTCGGCGCGGGCAAACCTGCCAGCATCGTCGACGCCGCAGGCAAGACCTCGTTCTTCGAATACGACCAGCGCGGCCGTACCGTTGCGGAATACGGCACAGCCTTCCAGCCCGCTCTCTACGAATACGACGAAATGAACCGCATCGCCGGATTGACGACCTACGGCGCACCCGGGGAAACTATTACCGGCAACCCAAAAAACCTTCCGAATGGCCGCAAAACCCTCTGGGGTTATCACTTCGGTTCCGGTCTCCTGACGGTCAAGTACGACCCCATGTTCAACAAGTCGGAAGTCTACGCCTATGATGCGCTCAATCGACTGGAAACCAAAAATAATCACCAAGCGCAAGGAGCGGCCCGGTACGCCTACGCTCCTCTGACGGGGGAACTCGTGGAAGTAACTTACGAAGACGGGACTCCGGGGATCTCTTTCGAGTACAACCTCCTCGGCCAGCCTGTTTCCGTGACGGATGCTTCCGGGACCCGCACCGTGACTTACAACGCCTACGGGGAACAGGAAACGGAAAGCCTGGAGATAGGAGGATGCCATTACATCCTCAAGGAAACGCGCGACGGACTCGGCCGTTCATCGGGCTACAAGCTCACCCGCGATCCCTCGGCCGGTTTCGACGATGTGGACACCTTGCTTGACGTCTACCGGACCTACCGGGCGGACGGCCGTCTGGGAACGGCGGGGGTGCGGCTGGGAGAAGGCACGCGGACCTATACCTACAGCTACCTGTCGGGAAGCAACCTGCTCTCGAGCGTATCGCTGCCTTTCGGACTGGAGCGCCGGTATAGCTACGAACCCCGTCGCAACCTGTTGACGGGGATTACCCATAGAACGACGTCGGGAACCGAGCTGGTCTCCCGGACGCAAAGCTACGACGCCGTAGGACGCCCCGTGGAACGCACGCAGTGGCGCGCCGGGGAAGAAACGCGGTGTGACAGCTTCGGCTACAATGCCCGCAGTGAACTGACGCAGGCAAGCCTCGGCAGCCTGGGAAGTTATGGCTACGACTACGACAACAACGGGAACCGCTGCACCTCCACGGATGCCTCCGGTACGACAAATTACCAGCCGAATAGGCTGGACCAGTACACGAGCATCGAACGTCCGGACAAGAGCATGGTGACACCCGAATACGATAACGTAGGCAACCAGCTCAAGGTGGTGACGGAAACAGGGGAATGGTCGCTTGTCTGGAACGCGGAACGCCGTCCCGTGACATGGACGAGCGCCGATGGGAAAACCGTGGTCACCAGTGCTTACGATTCCATGGGGCGCCGCTGCCGCCGCCAGGTGCGTACCAACGGCACGCTGACGCGGGACGAACGCTACCTGTACCGGGGCTACCTGCGCATCGCCACGCTCGACGCATTGAATGGAGATGCCCTGGTGCATGCGATTCTGTGGGATCCGTCGGAACCGGAGGCCACGCGTCCGCTGGGTCTGACGACCTCCGATGGAAGGCACTACAGCTATGGTCACGATTTTACGAAAAACGTGACGGAAATGCTCGACGAAACGGGAAGACTCGTGGCAAGCTACGAGTATGACCCCTATGGTCGCACGGTCATCGAAAGCGGTTCTTGTGGCCACGCAAATCCGCTAGGTTTTTCCAGCGAAATAACCGACCGTGAAACAGGTACCATGTACTATAATTACCGAGACTACAACCCCACTGACGGCCGCTGGCTCACTCGCGACCCTATCGGGGAACAGGGAGGACGTAATTTGTACGGGTTTTCACGTGGAAATTCAGTGATGTACACAGATTGTCTCGGGCTTGTATGGTGGGGCCAACAATCTCCTCCTCCAGGTCAAAGTGTGTTATCGTATAAAGATATTTTTTATAAAGCTGATAAATGTGGACATTTTCGTTGGGATATTCAATGGGAAGTTTCCAATGGAGAAGAAAGTGGTGTTGTTTATCAAGATGTTGTAATGATTACAAGATTGATTGTGTGTGAATCGGGAGAAAAAAGAGGCGAGAATGGCCGCCATCAAGAAAGTTGGAATATGAAAGGATCAATGAGAGATACTTGGTCTTTGGTTAATATCAATGAAAGAGTTGAGACTAAAACAAAAGGAACTGCTGTATTTATGGCAAAAGCATATTATACATCAACTAAACCAAGTCCTTCTTATACTCCGAATTATTATTTTTATGGAATAAAAATTGAACCGCTCTGTAAAAATGGTATTTGTCAAGCTAACAACCAACATGATATACCAGGTGAAAATCCCATTTATTTGATCAATCCACCAATTGTGCAATCAAATATAATTGAAAGGAAACTGACTGTTACTTGGGATTGTTGCTGCCGTGATTCGAAAACAAAACTAAAAAAAGAATGAATTTTCATACAGCACATACAGAAAATTTAAGCCAAAACAAGATGTTATAAATTTTCAAAATTCTGTATTTTAACATGTTTCCACAAGCATAATGGTTTATTTTATGCTTGTGGAAATAATCAGAATAAACAAAACACAAAATGAATCTATGATAAAAAAATCATCCAAATATGGAATATTATTATTAATAATTATTAATAATTTTTCCTGTTCGTCAACTGTTGAAATTTCAGAGGATGATATTCTTGGTCTATGGTTCAAAGATGGCAGTATTCAAGAGAAATTTGATATAGAAGAATATAACATGACTGAAGTACTATATAGTCATGGACGAGAGGGCGGTTCTGATAGTGTTCAAGGAATTATTGAGCGAGCACGAAAACTCGAAAAGGGGATGCCTGAAGAGAAGGTACGATCAATTCTAAAACCTGTTTTTGTAGGGCGTCGTCTTCCTGGGCTTACTTCTAAGTCTGCTTACAGAGGACGTAGACCTTATGTCTATTATTTCAATGATACGGAAAATGACTCATTTTTCTTACGCGGAATGTCGAGTCCTCTAAGGAATTCAGATCAAATACGAGTTGATATGTTTATTCCATATATTATGTCAGATTACGATAGAAAACATAAATATACCTTAGGAGAAGTACCAGATGATTTATTTTTGACAGTTAGAGTATATCCAGATAAATATGATAGAGATACGTGGATATACTATTATATTGATGTCAAAAATGGACGTCTTAAACCCAAATTCATGGAGCAAGAGCAACACCAAACTGCCAAGAAAAAGCCTCAATAGGAACTCTGAAATTTCATAGGGCAACGCGTAAGCGTGATGGAGGTCTTCTTGAACGCGCACAGCATCAAAAACAACAATCGCAGTGAACTATTGCATGTCTGGCTTGATCTCTCATGCGTTCGCTCGGATAACAAGCATTACAACTACGCAACGATTTTACAGCAAATGTGACAGAAATTCTTGACGAAAAAGGGAATCTGATGGCAAGCTACGAGTATGACCCCTATGGTCGCATGGTCATCGAAAGCGGTTCTTGTGCCCACGCAATCCGCTAGGTTTTTCCAGCGAAATAACCGACCGTGAAACAGGCACCATGTACTATAATTACCGAGACTACAATCCCACTGATGGCCGCTGGCTTATCCGCGATCCTATCGGAGAAATTAGTGATTATAATTTGTACAGATTTGTGAAAAATAGGATTAATAATATTGTAGATAAAAAATCAAGAAGATGCTATATCGTATTTTTGAGAAGAGAACCAATTAATACTGAAGCTATTAAAAATTTACCATGGCTTGCGGATAGAGCGTTCCTTATGGCTCATACAGGAAAATGTTCTAATGGAGATATTTTGGTTAATTCTGGAGGAAAGGTAATTAGAGTTCCTAATAGAGAGCCGATAGTATATATTATAGGTTGTCATAGGGCTGCTGAAGTAAATGGTGGAAAAACAATTCCTATTAGTGGAGCAATGCAAACGTTAATAAATAAATTAAAAGAAATAAAAGGAAAAGATTGTTGTCCTTGTGAAGAAAAAATCCTAATTACAGGAGGCAGTAAAGATCCAGGTTATTATTAAATAAAGATATGTAAAAGCATCATTGTATTTTACAATGATGCTTTTACTATTTTAATTAGTTAATTTAAATTATGAAAAGAATAATCAATATTATTTTGTTAATTAGCATTTGTTGCTCATGTGATGCGAATTCAATCTATAATACATCCGAGAGGGGAAACGTCAAAGTCACTAAATTCACAGGTGGATTGATATTTTTAAGTTATGAAAACAACAATATGTTTAAATTTATTAGTGATTTTGATTCGTTGTCTCTTCAAAAATTAAAAAAATCAATAGGCAAAAATATTATTGGCGAATTATATAATTTTTTAAATAAGTATTCGGATGTAACATTTAGTGGCAGCAGTGAATCAATACGGAGACAATTTATATTTTTGGGTTCTTTGGCCACAATAAATGAAGGAAATAATATTGAATTTATCAGTTATGCTGTTCATACGCAAACAAATGATAAAAATGAGAGTATAATTTATATGGTTGAAGTAAATAATTTCATAATTCATGTTAGAAATTTTGATGAATTTAGAAACTATTGTACTGAAGATAACAATAATTATTTTTACCAAAAATATGTTCTAAAACAGGCACGAGATGGATTTTATGATTTTATTAGAATAAAAACACCTTTGGAATCAGCTATTGGTATATAGCTATGGTCACGATTTCACGAAAAACGTGACGGAAATGCTCGACGAAACGGGAAGACTCGTGGCAAGCTACGAGTATGACCCCTATGGTCGCACGGTCATCGAAAGCGGTTCTTGTGCCCACGCAAATCCGCTAGGTTTTTCCAGCGAAATAACCGACCGTGAAACAGGCACCATGTATTATAATTACCGAGACTACAATCCTACCGACGGCCGCTGGCTCACCCGAGACCCCATTGGGGAGCAGGGGGGACGTAATTTGTACAGGTTTGCCGGAAATAATAGTCTGAATAGGTGGAATGTGTATAGTTTGACTCTACCTATCCCGACTCCAGAATATCTGATACCAATGCCAAATGGTGAGTATACTTCACCAGGTACTCCTCTTGCTAGACAGCCTGAGCAATTAATCAAAAGCATAGATCCATGAGGATCACCAAAATTTAATTTATGATAAATATATGAAAATTATATTATGCTTATCTCTGTTAAGCTTATTATACATAAATGATGATATGGATGGCTGTAAAATACAGGAAAAGAATGAATCCGGCATAGAAGCTCAAAATGAATTATGCCATCAATATTCTTCTATAGTTCGGGAAATTGATTCCTCAAATGATCGTAATGAATGGAATTTAAACAAAGCTAAAATATTTCTTGGAGATATGATTCGCTGGATTGGCTATTATAGAAAGATAGAATTAACTCCTGAAGGGTTTTATATCCCGGAATCGGATTTACAACTTGAAGCTTGGGGAAAAGAGGGGGAATATAGATACAATTGTTACTATAAAGGCACTTTTATTGTATCAATTGATACGCTAAAGCAATATCCCATAGATTCGATTTTGATTCGCAAATCTATGGGATCGCCGGCAGAAAAATACGCGATTTCTGAAGTAGAAAGAGTGGTAGGACATAGATTGCCTGTGGTGTATGGGTATAACTCGTTTCCGGCCTATGAGACTAAAAATGCTTTACATGGTGAATCTTTTACCATCCCTATATTCTGTCCTTTCCATACACAAAAAGAAACTAATTTTACATATGATATATTGATTTTATATTTTCCTATACTATGCTTGGATATATGAATTTCCAAGATGGTTCGTTTTATATTTTATTCCTTTCCCGGAATTTATAAGTAAAACCCCATTGGATAAATATATAAAATATGAAAGAAGTGTATAGAATTAGTTCATTGGTTTTCATATGCTTAAGTAAAAATATAATATAAAATAGAGCCGCGATAAATTTTGGACATCTATAATAAATATGATCAAAAATATCGCGATTCTTGCATAAAGAGGAAAAATTAAATGAATATTGCGATGATGGCAAAAATATAAAAAGACAATTAAATAAATTCATGGATGGCCTATGTGAATCACGTTGATATAGAATCAAAAAATATGCTGCTCCAGTTATATAATGTTGTATGAATTTTATTGGTATCGGAGATAAAATAAAAAAGCATGAATTATCAGATCATGAATACAAATACTATGAAGTATGTCCTCCAAGTAATTTCAGAATTCATCCTGCCTTGCACTATTTATAATTGATGAGAAATATATAGATATGTTGATAAGATACTAATAAAGAAAATCAGGATGCAATTTTTTAAGTATCACCGTTCTCCTCATAGTACATCCCGGATTCATTAAGTACGTGCAACACCGAAGTGAAGAGCAAGAGTGGTAATTCCACTGAGAACGTCTATGACTTTGGAGCTGGCAAACCTACCAGTATCATAATGACGTGATCAAGTGCGCCCCAACGGAACACTAACGCGGGACGAACGCTACCTATGCATCGCCGCCCTGCTGCATGTGATCCTGTACGTCCGTTACGATTTTATGAAAAAACATGACGGAAATGCTCGACGAAACGAGCATACTCGTGGCAAGCTACTATGGTCGTACGGTTATTAGTCGATTGTGCAGTAAGAACATCAAAGGGTAGTATTTCTTTGAGAATTTACAATCCGAGGGATAATTCAGAGCATGACTACAAAAATATATAAATCGATAGTTCTATTATTCACTATAATTCATATTGCTAGTGCAGATGATTCACTTAGGAATGATATTATAAATGTAGCTAAAATAAATACTAGAAATATAGTCTATGACATGGATAGAATTGATGATGGATTTAGGACATATATACCATATAAAAATTCTCCTGATGATTCGGCATACGTAATAAAAGATTTATATGAATTGATACCGGAATATGAAACTTTGTTTTTAAGGGCTAACCCAGGGGAATTTCATTATGAATTCCTCACAACAAACAAAGAATATATCCGGTTGATAATTATGAATCGGAAAAAAGAATATAAGTTAGATGATTTCCATAAAGATCCATTCAATGATTATTCTATAAGAGATTTATATAAAATAGATGAATATAAAATAAAAGTTCCGGAATATTTGACAAATGAAATCAAAAGAAAGATGTTATTATTCAAAAACAATAAAATATCAGGAGAATATATTAATGAATTAAGAATTAAACACATATATGAAATGATGAGTTACACAATAGATGAAAATTTTTTCTATGGGCTTGAGTCAAATATATTTGGATTTTCATTCAATGATCTTTTAATAATAAAAAATACGCCTGTACATCAAATAATATTGTTATACGATTCGATATACAAATTCATGACATCAGTAAATTTAAATAATAAAAATGAATTTATAGAAGAAATTAGTAATAATCTCAAATAATAAATAGATATTGTGTGATTATTTATAGATTTTCTTTGATGTCTGAGAAAATAAGAAATATATATTATGATATATCTCATTTTAAGTAAGTATTACAGCTAAAATGATGGAGAAAATTGGATGATTCGCACTCCTTTGAGACGACAAATAGGATGAGTGTCATAAAAGTATAAATAAACAATACAATGTACGATTATCCGAAAATATCCTAAATTATAAAATAGCAGGGATGCTTTCTTAAGATATCCCTGCTATTGTAGTGTAGTATTATGCAAGTATATTTCAAGGCGCATCATTGGATAAATATAGTTGTTTCTGCCAGGTGCGTACCAACGGAACACTGACGCGGGACGAACACTACCTGTACCGGGGGCTACCTGTGCATCGCTACGCTCGACGCATTGAATGGAGATGCCCTGGTGCATGCGATTCTGTGGGATCCGTCTGAGCCAACAGCCATGCGTCCGCTCGGCCTGACAACCTCCGACAACAATCATTACAACTAAGTCCATACGATTAAAATGCAGCAGAAATTCTTGGAGAAAACGGAATTTGATGGCAAGCTACGATTACGACCCCTATAACCGCACGGTTATCGAAGGCGGTTATAGAATGTTTTTTGGATCTAAAAATCTTGGCGTAGAAAGTAATGATAGAAGAAACGGATTTAATGAAAGCAATTCATTTCTTTCCATGAATTCGCCGAAAAGCAAATATGTTGCAAATGCAAACTTGATGTGAGAATATTTGAAATGAAAAAAATAAAATTAACAGCACAAAAGATAGTATTGTACGGAATAATTATAATTCAATTTATTATTATTGCGAATTTATTTGGTAAGAATTTCGAAATGGAAGAAAATCTTAAAAATAGGGAATTCGTATTTTACTCATTGCTATCTAAACATAGGAATCTAAATAAGTGTACATTGCATGAATATTCAAAAATCCCACAATATGATAAAAACAAATATGAAGAAATTGCAAAATCGTATGCATTTCTTATATTTGTAGGAATGAGCTATGACTATTCTGATATTTATGATACAGGCATAGGGGCGGAAATATTTTATATAAAAAGATTGTATAAAGATAAGATTATAACAGATAAGGATTTAAATGATCCATTTTGCCTAAGAAATTCATTTTCCGACAACAAGGATTTTATGACCTTCCATTTTTCTATTAATCCGCTTGTAATAAAAGATTTGGAATCATATAATGAATTCACAATATGGCTTAGAAAGACAATTATGGGTAATGGAGATATAGACTTTAATATTAAAGTAGAGGAAAATATATTTGAAAAAAATTATAATATTTTCTCAGATTTTTGTGAGAGTATTTATGATATGATATCTGGATTTTATGAAAAATTAACTTTAATATAAATATATTGTTTGTTTTTCATTCATTTTTTCAGAAGTTTCTCTTCTTATTTTCAATCAATATCGACGAGTCTTCTGAAGAAAATTAATAAATATCTAATGATGAGTTTGGAAGTGTTGTTAATGATATGTCAAAAAAATAGTATCTCTAGGTAGACCATTGCCTAGAAGAAATCCGTCAAACGAATAAGCAATAATTTTAGATTGAAATTCTCCTTATACGGTTGAAAAAATACGATCCAAATAAATTTGGGAAGGACAGATTTAATACATTATTAATAATAATTATTCAAAAGATGAGAATAAATAACATACTTATATTATCCTTGATTACACTATGCTCGTGTTCAGAGAGATCTGCATATGATAGAAATATAGATTTGGATGAACAGGTAAGATGGTATGATGGTATCAAAAGTAATGATAAAAACGCGCCATGGTTGAAAATCAATACAATAAGAGATTTGAAGGAAGTTCTGGAAAATGGAAATAATCCTAATGCTCTTCTCGAATGCGAGGATTCATCAATCTCGGGTGTGAAAAAATACTATCCATTGAATCTTGTGAAAGATGAATCTGCAAGAAGAATACTAATTGAAGCGGGAGCCGACCCAAATACAATGCGGTATTCAGAAATAGAAAGCAGGGAAGAAATAGAATTCATGGTGAACCATGGTCTTAAAATCAATGAACCGAATTCGCATGGAGAATACCCATTGATGAATAGAAACATTGAAATTATAAAATGGCTTTTAACCCATGGAGCAAATCCCAATGTTCGCTATCGTGATGGTGATACGCTCTTGCATGCTGTGTGCGGGGAATCTAGAGGAGTTGGGCCGGTTAATGATGAATTAATAGATTGGGGATATCCAATAGTAAAAGCATTACTGGAACATGGTGCTGACGTAAATGCAAAAGATAGGGAAGGAAGAACGGCAATAACTTTGCTGGGTCCGGAAAGGAATTATGATAAAATACGTAATTTATTGATTAAATATGGAGCCCGCAAAGATGATATAGATCGATTTGGCTATAGACCCTCAGCAATAAATTAGGGAATATACTAAATTATAAAATAGCAGGGATGCTTTCTTAAGACATCCCTGCTATTGTAGTGTAGTATTATGCAAGTATATTTCAGGGTGCATCATTGGATAAATATAATTGTCTCTGCCAGGTGCCTACCAACGGAATACTGACGCGGGACGAACACTACCTGTACCGGGGCCACCTGCGCATTGCCGAATGGAGATGCTCTGGTGCATGCGATTCTCTGGGATCCGTCGGAACCGGAGGGCCACGCGCCCGCTGGGTCTGACGACCTCCGATGGAGCACACTACAGCTATGGTCACGATTTCACGAAAAACGTGACGGAAATGCTCGACGAAACGGGAAGATTCGTGGCAAGCTACGAGTATAACCCCTATGGTCGCACGATCATCGAAAGCGGTTCTTTGCCCTCGCAAATCCGCTAGGTTTTTCCAGCGAAATAACCGACCGTGAAACAGGCATCATGTACTATAATTACCGAGACTACAACCCCACTGATGGCCGCTGGCTCACCCGCGACCCCATCGGGGAGCAGGGTGGACATAATTTGTACGGGTTTGTCAGGAATATACGGAATTACATCATGTAATAAATGCTATATTGAAATAAATAAAATAAATGAAATACATCTTTATGGATACGATAGGCTCGTTGATCCAAGATATAATTTAAAAAAACACCATATGAATATGAAATGGTACACGTAAATAATGCAATCGATGTATGGAATTCCATTGTGACTTTATAAATACGAAAAGCAATATAAATCTAAAAAAGATTGATTGATGATCTAGATAGTAAATATGATCCAAAAGAATACTAATGAAAATATACTTATGCATTTTTATTACAATAATGTTATTAACAGAAATTTGCTATTCTAAAATAACATTAAGTATATCAAATCCGATAAATCCATGCACACTGACAAAAAGAAAAATTGAGAGCTTAGTTGAATATAGTATATCACTATATCATAGTGATGGCAAAATCAATAAGTTTAGTTTTGAAATTTCTCACGATTGTGATATTTTTTATCTAAGAAATAATTTTTTATTCTTTTCATCGAATTTTTATTCTGATCCTGCAATTTACATGTTAGATTGTAAGAATAAAAAATTATATTATTTTGATCCAAAATTTATTCTCGATTCTGAAAAACTAAATAATCAAGTAATAAGTACGTCAGATGATGAGTCTAATATATGGAATTTAGAAAAATGGGAAAGTCATGATTATGGAAATTATGCAAGACTACTATGTTTTAGTCCTATTTTCAACAGAGTGCATTTACATCCATCTTTTCTCATTGATGCAGATAAAAAAACAATAAGTTTTTTAACATATATGGACAATATTATCCCGAAAACATACGATGTAAAATCAGAATTTATAATGAAAGATGTTAGTTTTTACATAAAATAAATAATATGTAATAACAGGATAAACTAAATTTCGTTATTTCTTGAGAAATGTTTTATATCTCCGAGAGAAAATCGGATAAATGATTTTCAGAAAGAACTCTTTTGCAGACAATAATTGGCTTGATCAAAGGAGAATATGTGTCAACAATCTACGCATTATGGATTATCATTATGAAATAATGCGTAGATTTTATATACTGTTGGAAATGCTCGACGAAACGGAAAGACTCGTGGCAAGCTACGAGTATGACCCCTATGGTCGCATGGTCATCGAAAGCGGTTCTTGTGCCCACGCAATCCGCTAGGTTTTTCCAGCGAAATAACCGACCGTGAAACAGGCACCATGTACTATAATTACCGAGACTACAACCCCACCGACGGCCGCTGGCTTACGCGCGATCTTGCCGGGGAAAAAGGAGGACGTAATTTGTACGAGTTTTCACGTGGAAATTCAGTGATGTATACAGATTGTCTCGGGCTTGTATGGTAGGGACAACAATCTCCTCCTCCTTCAGGTCAAAGTGTGTTATCGTATAAAGATATTTTTTATAAAGCTGATAAATATGGACATTTTCAATGGGAGTTTCCAATGGAGAAGAAAGTGGTGTTGTTTATCAAGATGTTGTAATGATTACAAGATTGATTGTATGTGAATCGGGAGAAAAAGAGGTGAGAATAGCCGCCATCAAGAGAGTTGGAATATGAAAGGATCAATGAGAGATACTTGGTCTTTGATTAATATCAATGAAAGAGTTGAGACTAAAGCAAAACACAAAATGAAGTTATGATAAAAAAATCATTCAAATATGGAATATTATTATTAATGGTTATTAATAATTTTTCCTGCTCGTCAACTGTTGAAATTTCAGAAGATGATATTCTTGGTCTATGGTTCAAAGATGATAGTATTCAAAATAAATTTTTCCTGGAGGAATATAACGTAACTAAAGCACTGTATAGCCATGGGCGAGAGGGTTGTTCTGATAGTGTTCAAGGAATTATAGCACGAGCACGAAAACTCGAAAAGGGGATGCCTGAAGAGAAGGTACGATCAATCCTGAAGCCTGTTTTTGTAGGAACTCGTCTTGGGAGGCTTACCTCTAAATCAGATTACAGAGGATATAAACCTTATGTCTATTATTTCAATGACACGGAGTATGATTCATTTTTTCTTGGCGGAATGTCACAAGCTCTCAGAAATTCTGATCGAATAAGAATTAAGATGATTATTCCATTAATTATATCAGATATAGGAGGAAAAAGTGAATATGTATTGTCAGAAATACCAGATGATTTATCTCTGATAGTTGGTGTATATCCAGATAAATATGATAGAGATACGTGGATATACTATTATATTGATGTCAAAAATGGACGTCTTAAACCCAAATTCATGGAGCAAGAGCAACACCAAACTGCCAAGAAAAAGCCTCAATAGGAACTCTGAAATTTCATAGGGCAACGCGTAAGCGTGATGGAGGTCTTCTTGAACGCGCACAGCATCAAAAACAACAATCGCAGTGAACTATTGCATATTTGGCTCGATCTCTCATGCGTTCGCTCGGCCGGCAGCCCCCGATAACAAGCATTGCAACTACGCAACGATTTTACAGCAAATGTGACAGAAATTCTTGACGAAAAAGGGA
>ENA-ORNB01000125-ORNB01000125.1-human-gut-metagenome-genome-assembly--contig:-NODE-125-length-95135-cov-8.055143_pt1 | contig 95135 bp, 90 predicted proteins | sample MGYA00242112_ERZ509016 | MGnify/ENA primary metagenome ERZ509016 (study PRJEB26280, sample SAMEA2338705) | human gut metagenome | biome: human gut; feature: human-associated habitat; material: faeces...
TTTTGCTGTGATACGAAGGCAGACTCCATTTGTAACATTAGCCGTATAATAAAAAAGGTCCTTAACTTCGAAAACATCTTAGGTTTAGGAAGTAGCTATACACTTCTGAAGAGTTGTTATGTCTATATACGAACTTACCCAAGGATACGTTAATGTTCGTAAACTTGGGTAAGATTTGAGAGATATTGTTTGGAAAGGACTTAGAATTCACCCCCTTTTGTTGCTCCCATTTCTCATCACAATAATTGTAATACTCATGGTTCCCGGGCACAATGAGCACCTGACAATAATTCGCAGAGGCCCATTTCTAGAAATTACTTAGAGGTGCAATCTTGTTTTTCAGATAGAATATATCTCCGGCAAGTACCAGGACATCGCCTGTTACCGGCAATTTATTATGTTTCAACCACCTGCTATTATCACAGAATTCCAAATGCAGGTCGCTCATATATTGTATCTTCATTTTACTGTCCTCCTTTCTCAATTTGTTTGGTTATTATTCTTTTGACTTGTTCAAATGATACCGGCGTAAAGTTATTGTTGCCAACTCCGACATCATACTGTGTCGGATATAGATATTGGAGCCGAGCAGCGTCAATTCCTGTGTTGTTTTGCCTAGTATGGACGTGTCCGAACAGTTGCCACACATCTTTATATCCGCCATCAAAGCATAGAAAAGGGTAATGATTCAGATATATCTTCTGCTTGTTGACCTCTATGTGCATCTGCATTGCCACATGCTCAAATCTGTTAATATAGCCTTGGCGTATATTCTTCAAATCGTGGTTACCCAAAATCAGATATATCTTGCCGTTCAATCTGTCAAGCATTTTTGTCCACTCCGCAGAACCGCCAAGACAAAAATCACCCAAATGAAACACGATATCATCTTGCCCGACTGTATTATTCCAGTTGGATATGATAGTTTCATTCATCATTTCCACACTTTTGAACGGTCTGTTACAGAAACGAATGATATTCCCATGATAAAAATGTGTGTCAGATGTAAAGAACACTTTGCTGCCATCAAATTTATAGTTCATCTTTTCTCAATTTATGTGCATCACTGCACGTTAATAACTTGGTTACCAATAGCCCATCAGACGGAAATGACAGAAGAGCATCACAAAGGCGACTGTCACAAATAGGTGTAAAACAAAATAGTTGGAAAGTTTGTAAAGACCCTCCAACTATTCAGCTTATATACTCATTCAAAGTACAATAGTGTACTTGTTATGTTCGTTGGAAAGTTTTTACTATACGAGGTTCAATGCGTGAAACATGAACACACGACACAGATTCAGTGCGTTTATTGCTCTGAATTGCAGTTGTTATTGATAATATGTTCATTCTGTATCTACGCACTGTTAGTGTTTATATTGTCTCAAAATCGATGCAAAATTACGAAATAAATTCCATTCTCATGTCGCTTTTCATGAAACATCAGTCAAATAATCTGTCTACGAGTGGAAAATTCGGTGGATATTGACAAAACGGCTTTAAAAATTTAGTGGAAGTGCGCTTCCCTTTATTTATTCATTTTTGTCATCTAAAATCATAGCCATAAACATAGCGATATTTTGAATATAAAATTATGTTCAACATACTTTAATCTTCAAAATTTAGCCGTTGTGTTATAAATCAAAATACTTCTGAAAAAACTCCTGCATTTATATGTATTCTTACAATCAAATTTTGTACATTTGCATCAAACTATAAGTCTTTTCTGTATGAAGCAACTAAATAGAATAAAGGTAGTACTTGTTGAGCAAAACAGGACGGCAAAATGGCTGTCCGAACAGATTGGTAAAAATACCTGTTCTGTGTCCCGTTGGTGTACAAACACATCGCAGCCTGACCTCGAAACATTGTTTCGTATCGCTGAAGTTCTGAATGTGGATGTAAGGGAATTGATTCATGTAGAAAAGAAAAATAATTCAACCAATCTCCAATAGTATGGCTATACCAATCAATATAGAAGACTTGCTAAATAAACGCAAGATAGAGTCCAACCGCATTGAGTTTAAGAAAGGATGGAATCCTGATAAAATCTATCGGACAATCTGTGCTTTTGCCAATGATTTTGATAACATCGGCGGTGGATATATCGTGGTGGGGATAGAGGAAGAGGAACGGACAGGAATTGCCAAAAGACCGGTTACAGGTGTGCCTATTGAGGCATTGAACGATATACAGAAGGACATGGTTGGGTATAACAACAAGATAGAACCTTACTATATGCCTCGTATTGATGTGCAAGAAGTTGATGGGAAGAGTGTTCTTGTGATATGGGCTCCTGCCGGGGTTAACCGCCCGTATAATGTAAGAGAGCGAGTTACGGCAAAACAATCTCCAAGCAAATGGTATATCCGCAGCGGGACAAGTACCATTGAGGCAAAAGGCGAGGTGCTTGACGAACTCAGGGAAATGGCTAATAGGACGCCTTTTGATGAAAGAGGAAATGAGCGGATTGATATTTCGGATATTTCTCCGGCTTTGGTTCTGGATTATCTTCAGACGGTGGGAAGTCGTCTGGCAAATGACTTTGAAAGTAAGCCATTTGTGGAAATACTGGATCAGATGGATTTGCTGACAGGACCGACCGAACATCAAACACTCAAAAATGTAGCGACGATGATGTTTTGCAAGAATCCTGCGAAATTCTTTCCTACGACACAGGTGGACATTGTCATATTCCCGGAAGGGTGCATTGAGAATCCAAACAACATGATAGAAGTTCCCAAGATAGTAGGGCCAGTTCCGGAAATGATCAAACAGACTTTGGACTATATCCGGACGAATGTCATCAAGAAGCGGATTATCAAGCCTAAAGACAAGGCAGAGTCAATTACATTTTTCAACTACCCTTATCAGGCTATTGAGGAAGCAGTTGTCAATGCACTTTATCACAGGGATTATCAAGAACGGGAGCCTGTGGAGATTACTATCGAACCGAAAAAGATTTCCATTCTCAGTTATGCAGGGCCAGACCGTTCCATCAGTCTGGATGCCATTCATAAAGCCGAACACCTGAAGTCACGCCGTTACCGCAATCGCCGTTTGGGTGACTACTTGAAAGAACTTCAATTGTCAGAAGGTCGTGCAACAGGTATCCCTACGATACAGGACGAGTTACGCAAGAATGGTTCAGAACCGGCAAGGATTGAAACGGATGAGGATAGGAGCTATTTCTTGATTGAGATTCCTTGCAGGGAAGGGTTTGAAAATGCGAGTGAGCCATTAAATGAGTCATTAAATGAGTCATTAAATGAGAAAGAAATGTTGATTCTTAAAGAAATATCAAACAGACAGCCTATTAACAGGAAATTGCTTACTCAATTTACCGGAATACCAGCATCGACGGTTACTAGAATTATTTCGAAACTATCTGCTGGTCCGTTCCTCTTGATCGAGCGGCAGGGAGCTAAAAAAGATGGAGGATATATATTAACTGACAAAGGAAGCGAATTTTTAATGCGATAAACATTATATTAATGAAAATATCCAATGATAGCATAAGTCCCATTCTGAATAATCCGTATGAGGAACCCAAGTGGCATTATGATGTTACACTTGATGGTAATTTGGATTATTCCAAGATATTGGAAGGCAGGAGGCCCTATTCGGCTCATCTTACGGTCATGCCTGATACGTCGTCCTCCAAATCTCTATTTTCTGCTGAAGATATACCAAGGGAGGATGCAAATGCCCAATTCATCAACGGAATCAGGCAGGTCGTTAAAGAGTGGAGAGAACAAGGCTACCCCAAGGTAACCCGTACGTCACGTGACCTTTTGACGTATTGGTTCTTGAATCCGGAGCGAGAACTTACCAAATCCCTTTTCTTTTGTCAGCGGGAAGCGGTGGAAACGGCAATCTATTTGAACGAAGTGGCTCCTCGTGATCCTAATCTCGGACGAAGTATTCTTCATGAGTTGGATATGCGTCGGGAAACCATATCCGACCACTATGAGGACATCCTTCCACGCACGGCATTTAAGATGGCCACAGGTACGGGAAAAACCGTAGTAATGGCCATGCTCATACTGTATCATTTATATCAATAAGAAAGAAAATCCGCAGGATACTCGGTTCGCTGACCATTTTTTGATTGTTGCTCCGGGTATTACTATTCGCGACCGCCTTGGGGTGCTTTATATAGACGAGTCCGGAAAGTCAAACTATGATAAATTGGATTACTATCACCAACGTGGTCTTATACCAGAGAAATATGCTCGGTTGCTTGGCGGTCTGAACGCTGTTATCACAATTACCAATTATCACCAATTTGAGCCGAAGATCTATTCTGGAAAGAAGTCAAGTCCCTTGGATGGAAAACTCAAATATGAGAATGGTGAAATGGTCAAGCAAAAGGATAAAGAGGAATTTACTTCTGTCCTTTCCAGAATGCTTGGCAAGAACATGAAGGGTAAGCGTATCGTTGTAATCAATGATGAGGCGCACCATTGCTATCTTCCCAAAGGTACTGATTCTAAGAAGAAATCGGAGGAAGAGCAGGAAACAGATGAAGAGAACAAGAAAGCTATGGTGTGGTATGAGGGCTTGCGTCAGATGAAGCGGCTTGGCTATAAGGTTCAAGAGGTGTACGACCTTTCTGCTACGCCCTATTACCTGAAAGGTTCCGGCTATGTTCCCTATTCGTTATTCCCGTGGGTGGTCAGTGATTTCGGACTGGTAGATGCCATTGAAAGCGGACTGGTGAAAATCCCGTTCCTGCCTAAAATGGATTCTTCCCATGACTTGGAAGAACCCAAGTTGCGCAATATCTATCAACACATCAGCAAAGATCTTCCTAAAAAAGGTCAGAAGAAGGCTAAAAAGGAGGCAAAGGAAAATGGAGAGGAGCGTCCCTTGGGAGAGAAAGCTCCTAACCTTCCGTCATTGCTCAACCTTGCCCTTGAACAATTCGTCAAGGACTACGAAGATTACGATAAAGGCATCAGGCAAGACAATGAAGCCGCACGGAATCTTTTCACCGCACCGCCTGTGTTTATTGTCGTTTGTAACAATACGACGGTTTCCAAAGAAGTGTTCAAATACATGGCCGGTTATGAGACGGTAGACGGTGAAGGTAATCCTGTGTATATAGACGGGCATTTTGAAATTTTCTCCAATTACAGAAACGGCATCCCGGTAAAACGGCAGCCTTCGCTTCTCATTGACAGCATTGCCATTGACGAAGCCGGTGCAGTCGTGGATGACGAGTTCAAGAAAGTCTTTGCGGACGAGATACAACAGTTCAAAAAGGAATATGCCATTTTGCATGGTTCCGGAAGTGCCGATTCGCTTTCCGACGGAGATATCTTGAGAGAGGTGGTCAACAGTGTCGGCAAGCAGGGCAAGTTGGGACAAGATATTCGTCTGGTTGTTTCGGTCTCCATGCTCACGGAAGGGTGGGATGCCAATACCGTGACGCACATTTGCGGTGTCCGTGCTTTTGGTTCGCAACTGCTTTGTGAGCAGGTTGCAGGACGAGCGTTGCGTAGGCAGAGCTATGAGCTTGTGCCTTACGATAAAGACGGAAAGGAGATTGAACTGAAAAACCTGAAGCGGTATAGGAAAGAAAACATCGTCTGGAAGTTCCCTCCCGAATATGCCCATATCATCGGGGTGCCGTTCAAGACCTTCAAAGGGGGTGGGGCAGGCACTCCACCGCCGCAAAAGCCTAAGACTGTCATCAGAGCATTGGAGGAGAGAAAAGAACTGGAAATCCGGTTCCCGAATATAGTGGGCTACCGCAGTGAGAATGTGATGGGACGTATAGAAGCAGACTATACCGGTGAACCTACATTCAAGCTCAATTTCACGCAGATTCCCGAAGAAACGATTTTGTCTACTCCCATAGATGAGGATATTAAAATCTTGAAAAAGGATTATCGTGAACTGCGTGATGCGCAAGTCGTTTATGTCCTCACACAAAGATTGATTCAGCAGTATTATACGGATCATGAGAAAGGACGTGAATTTCAACTGTTCGGTCAGTTGAAGCGGATTGTTGAAAAATGGTACGATACCCAGGTCGAGATTATTGGTGGAGATGGTTCGCGTGAAATCAGGCGGTTGGTTGTCTTCTGGAATCAGAAAGAAACGGCTACCTCCATTTATGAAGGAATCAGGCGAGCCAATACGGACAAGGAGCAGATAAAGGCAATTCTGAACTATTACAACCCCATTGGTAGCACACGCTATGTATTTGGTGCCACTTCCAAAGCGGTTTATCCTACACAAAAAAGCCATGTCAACTTTGTGGTAGCCAATACGGATTCTTGGGAACAGATAGCTGCTAAGACGTTGGAAGAGTTGCCGCAGGTAGTCCGTTATGTGAAAAACCATTTTCTTGACTTCAAGATACCCTATCTGGTAGGAGGTGTGGAACATTTATATGTGCCGGACTTCATAGCGGTGGTCAAGACGACAAGCGGTCAGGAGGTGAATCTTATCATCGAGATTTCGGGCATATCCAACGATCGGTTGGGGCATAAAGACTTCAAACGGAAGTATGTCAAGGATTATTGGCTTCCGGCTGCCAACAACTTGGAGACATACGGAGTCTGGGATTTCGTGGAGGTCTCCGACATCGACAACATCAAATCTATACTCACCCATAAAATCAATTCCTTATGAGCAATAAAAACAACAACATATCTCCCGTAGGAGCGATCAAGCATGACGACGAACATCGGGCGTCCATTCCTACAACCGAACTTGCCGGTGAAGAGTCTTTGGTGGCGGAAAGCATGTCGCGCGAAGGCCAGTATAAGCAGTTCAAACACGATTTTGACCGCGGGCGCGATCCGGAACTGTATTGGCTGGGCAAATATGAGAATGACAACGAAGAAACCCAGTCGCCGGACTTGAAGGTGGATACCCGCTCGCTGTATCGCCATGAGGAGATTCGACCGGAAATGCTGATCAATCAGCTATATACCTTGAAGGCGGATGAAAACGCAACCGCCATGGTTTCCCTTTTTGGCAATGAACTGCCGAAAACGGTCTATGAAGACGAGCTTCAGCGGATCACGGAGTACTACCAGCATAATGCCGACTGGCGCAACCGCTTAATTCAAGGTGATTCGCTATTGGTGATGAACTCCTTGCTGCAACGCGAGGGCATGGCAGGACGGGTGCAAATGATTTACATTGACCCGCCTTACGGTATCAAGTATGGTTCCAACTGGCAGATGAAGCTCAACAACCGCGATGTGAAGGACAACGATGAATCCCTGTCGGGAGAGCCTGAAATGATAAAGGCTTTCCGCGATACTTGGGAGTTGGGGATTCACAGTTATTTGTCGTATTTACGTGACCGTCTGGTGCTTGCCCGTGAATTGCTTACGGAGTCCGGTTCTTGTTTCGTACAGATTTCGGATGAGAATGTGCATCTGGTGAGATGTTTGATGGATGAAGTGTTAGGTAGTGAGAATTTTATTAGTATTATTACTACCAAAAAAAGTGGGGGGATGGGAAGTGATATTATTAGTAATATTGCTGATTATATACTATGGTATGCAAAAGACAAGGACACTATTAAAACTAGGAAATTATTTATTCCCAAGTCTCTTACAGAAGGAGTGGGTTTAAGGTATAATAGAGTTGAAGAAAAGGATGGATCTATTCGAGCAATTACGCGTGCAGAACAACTTGATCCTAATTTAATACCCAAAGGAGCTAATATAATCTTAGGTGGACCTATAACTTCACAAGATCCATCTAAAAATTCTTTTATTTTTAATTACAAAGGAAAAGACTATTCTTGTCCGCCAAGCAGACACTGGTCTACAGATGAAAAAGGACTTAACAGATTGGCTAGTAAAAATAGAATTCTTGAAACGAGAGATTTCTTGAATTTTAAAATTTATTTTGATGATTTTCCTGTTGTTAATTTAAGTAATATGTGGAATGATACAATGGGAACAGCAGAACAAAATAAACAATATGTATGTCAAACCTCAATTAAACCTATTCAACGTTGTATGTTAATGTGCACCGACCCCGGTGATTTAGTACTCGACCCCACCTGCGGCAGCGGCACAACTGCATACGTTGCTGAGCAATGGGGACGCCGCTGGATTACGATAGACACCTCGCGCATTGCCCTCAATATTGCCAAGAAGCGTCTGACCACAGCCGTATTCCCTTATTATGAACTCTTTGACAAGGAGAATAGGAATATCCAGCAAGGTTTTGTCTATAAAACGGTTCCGCATATCACGCTGAAATCTTTGGCCAACGACTTGGAGCCTGACGAAGAAATCCTCTATGACCAGCCCAAGGAAGACAAGAAGAAGATTCGCGTGGCAGGACCCTTCACGGTGGAGACGCTGCAAAGTTTCAACGTGGTGAATCCCGATGAGATAGGTGTGGACGAGCGAAACGAAGCGGAATATTTCCAAGAACGGATATTTGCCCACCTCAAGTCGTCGGGCATACGCAACGGGGCGAAGAACGAGCAGGCCATCTTCTACAATTTGGAAGCGGTGTCTAATCCCTATCTCAATGCCAAAGGTTATTACAAGGATGCTGAAGGGAAAGAACGGTTGGCTTATTTCCACATTGGACCTAAATTCGGTACGGTCAGCAAGCGTGCGGTGGGTGAAGCCCTCAAGGAGTTTCGCTGGATCGCCCTGAATGAAGGTGCATCGTGGCTGTGTGTGCTCGGTTTCTCTTTTGAGGACAACATCAACGAAAAGGATTATAACCTGGGTTCGTATGTCGTCAGCAAGGTGCGTATGCACGATGACCTGATGCAGGACGGGCTGCTCAAAAAAGACAAAGGAGCCGGTGCGTTCATCACCATCGGCGAGCCGGATATTGCTATCGTGGACGAAGGAGAAAAAACTGTTCATGTCGAGATTCAAGGTCTTGACATTTATGACCCCATCAAGGATATTGTCAAGCCACGTTCGGTAGAGGATATTGCCTACTGGGAGATTGACGATGATTACGATGGAGAACAGTTCGTGGTCAGAGGCTTACACTTCTGCGGAGGTACAAAGAAAGAATTTGATGCCTGGAAGAAAGACTTGCAGTCCGTAGCACCGAAAGCGACGAAGAAGAAAGCGGAAACCACCTTGCGTCTTCAACTCAATGAAGAGCTGTGGGACACGCTTTACGGTTTCAAGAGCCAACCGATAGAAAAACGTCCGGGACGCAAAATCGCGGTTCGTGTGATTTCGCAGTTCGGCGAGGAATCAACAAAAGTATTGACCATGGAATAAGATATTGTTGGTTATAATTTGATTAACAGAAGATGGTTATAAATAAGATTCATATAGAAAATATAAAAGGACTGCGGTGTTTCGATCTCAATCAGCCTATACAGCCCAATCGTCCTAATATTTTGGTAGCACCTAATGGCTTTGGGAAAACCTCTCTGGCTGTTGCGTTCAATTCGTTGAAAAGTAATCATTTGGAACTTGATGGAGCAAACTGTTACAATGGAGATGACACTAATCTTCCTGTTTTAAGATTAAAATTAAGCACAGGAGAAAGTTTAGAAGCTGATCGTGACCATAATACAATTTCTGACCATTTTGATGTTTTTGTCATTAATTGTCAACTTAAGCCGAAGGCGACAGCTCAACGATACGGAGGTCGACTTATACCAAGGGCTTCAATGGATATTAAGCCTACCATTATGATTAAAACTATTCCTCAAAAAATAAACTTCGATTATTCTTTATCTAGAAATAAGCGAGATTTTGGAATAAATGGTAAATTATTGACAGATATCTCAGATATTTATAATAACCATGACTTAATGATTCAGATTTCTGAGAAAGTAAATTTTGGAGAGTTTGGATTAGTGCGGTTTAGAACCCCTTTTGATGCAATAATTGCACGAATCAATAGTATTGATAGCAAGAAAACAACCCGAAGTATCAAGGATAAAATTAATAGCGAGAATATTATAAATATCAACAATCAAGAGTTCATTAATTTGTGTGATAAAATAAAACAAAAAAGAACCTTTGATAATAGTGTTGATGTCTTTCTTGCTGCATGGCAACTTATTCATGTTATAGAAAAGCTCTAGAGTATGCGACCTTTCTAAAAAAACGAGCAGAGATAGATTCTACCCTTGAGAAGTTAAATCCTGTAAGTGATAGGTTTGAGATTAAGTCTACAATTAAAAATCGTTCATTGATCATTGAATGGCCAAAAGCAGATATGATTTCAAATGGTCAACGTGACATTCTTACGTTTATATCCAGATTGATGGAATGCCATTATAAGGAATCAAAAGCTTGTATCCTTGTTATTGATGAGTTCTTTGATTATTTGGATGATGCAAATCTTGTTGCATTTCAATATTATGTGTCCACTTTGATAGATAATTATAGAAAAAATAAACGAATCATATTTCCGATTCTTCTTACTCATATAGACCTTAATTATCTAAAACATTTTTGCTTCAACGATAAGCGATTAAATGTTTGCTATTTAAAAGGGTGCAAAGGTCGAATCAGTGATAAGATGAGTCGGCTTATTGAAACAAGGGAAGATTCTTTAATTAAAAATGAAGTGGATACATATTTTTTGCATTACCACCCTGATCTGGATAGAGTTGATATTACAGACAAATTTATAAGGTTGTCGCTTAATAAAGATTGGGGGAAGCCTAAGGTGTTTAAGAAAAAGGTCGATCGGGAGTTACGTCGGTATGTGTTTGAACCAGATGAAGTGTATGACCCGTTAGCTGTATGTGTTTCAATACGGATTAGAATTGAGGAGAACGTGTATAATCATATTAGTAAGGATGTTGATAAAGAAAAGTTTCTTGCTACACATGGAACAACTGAAAAGTTAAATTATGCACATGATTTAGGAATTTTAATTCCTGAAACATATTATCTGCTTGGAATCATTTATAATCATCCCTTACATCTTGTTGGTGATAATGATATTTCAAAACCGTTGAGCATGAAATTAGAGAACCTTACGATTAAAAGTATGATTAAACATTTATGGGATTGATAATTAAAACAACATATGAGTTGTTGTTTTGAGGGAATCTGTTGATGCTATGATTGAAATAATTATAGATAACTTTTTAAAATGTCACGATTAAGCGATTTATATAAAGCGATGGAAACCCTTCGTAAAGAGGGGCTTCCAGTAGATGAAAACCTTGAGAAGAAGGCTAATGAATTGGAAGAGGAAATCATCAAGAAAGAGATTCTTCCGGTGTTGAGTAAGACTATCGAACCTGCATTGCAACCTGTAAAACGTGAACTGGTGTTGGTGGTGGATTATGTACCCGGGCAACCTTTGAGTGTTCATCTTAGCCGTAAGCGTAACTTTGCAGCGGAATTAACCGATGCCAAGGAAATGGTACTTGATCCGGAAGTAACTCATCGGAATCGCCTTTCAAGTTCAGGGAGAAAGAAAGAGAGAGGTCCGGTAAGAGGTATGTCTGTAGTATTTCCGGACGGAACTGTCATTGCGGAAAAGACTGCAGCAGAAACTATGGTTGCGGTTGTACAGAAAATTGGGGTGGCACAGGTGCGCCAAGTGGTAGAGGAGTATAATCTGAAGTTCTGCAAAGTTCCGGTGATTTCAAATCGAAGGGATGCAAAATATGGTAGGAGCCAGAGAGAGTTGGGCGGAGGATGGCTGTTGATTACCCATAGCAATAATCCAATGAAAAAGGCTTTTGTTGAAAAGGTCTCCGAGGTCCTGCATCTTGGGATAAAGGTCATATTAAAGGATTAGGTTTAGTCATGCTAGCCTGTTATAAATTCCCACAATGCTAATAATTGTTATTCTGATGCTTGCCAGTATAGTAGTTTCATATTTATATCATCGGCAAAATATGAAAATACTACATTCTGTCTCTTCTCCCGAACGCGGAACCAGAGCAGAACGCAGGCTGGTGGTCAAAATGCTGAGAAAGGGAGTTCATCCTAAAACCATATTTCATGACCTTTACCTGCAAAAGAGAAATGGAGAATTCTCACAAGTAGATATTGTGGTCGCCACTCCGCAAGGATTACTTGCCATTGAAGTAAAAGATTTAGCGGGTGGCTATTCGGAAATGAAAAGCAGCGATATTGGACTCAAGTTCTGAATTATGGAAAAGAGAAATATCGGTTCTATAATCCGATTATGCAAAATGCCGGACATATAAATGCGCTTCGGGAACAATCAGAACAATTTGCACATCTACCCATTTTTAATGTGGTTCTTTTTGCCGGGAACTGTACGCTCAAAAATGTGAATTATTGGGCTGATAACACCTTTGTAGGCTACACCAGTAATATTTCCTATGTATTGAAAAAAGTGAATGAGTTCTGTTTTGCCCAATATACCGATAAGAGAGAGGTCGCACGAGTGCTTCGTCGAGCTGTAGAGAACGGAAATGATCCGGACATCGTTGCCAATCACATGGCTTCTGTGCAAAGAAAAACGGTCAGACAGCCACAACCTACCATAAGTTGGACTCCCCGATTTTTTAGAATTAACTGGCGACGATTGATGAGGTACTAGGGATCTGCTAGAGCATATTCTTAGGGTGTACGCATTATTCTGAAATTCGCCAGATTTAATCTGACTTTTCATCTGTTCCTAATACGCTGCTGCCAGTTTGAGCAAAGTACTGGGATGGACTTTAGACATTGTTGATTTGAACATATTGTGCAGATGTATTAATTCTCTTTGCCAAATAGTGATTTAGTGTCTGCCGGATTCTCAAATTGCATTTATGGCAAAGATTATCCAGTCTACGAAATCTCATCTACCAAAGCCATGATAGAAGTCTGCCATGACATAAGCCAATCTTAGTAGAAGTGGATGCAGTATACGCATTGAACATTTCTGGCTTGGTTTCGATAGAGAGTTTGACTATAGACACGGTAAACCAATTCCGAAAATAGGGGAGACAAAAATCAACATCATATACAACAGGTAAGGCTTGGAGATGTACAATGTCCTGCAGAATAATTGCGTATGCTTTGATGATGATTTTCTGTTGAGGTAGCGAAGGGGTATCTTTGATGCTCTTTCACTCCTAAAACAACAGTTCTTTGAAAGCACAACTTGGTTAAAAGCCCTAACCGATTTTTCTGTTGAAACTATGAGCACAGTGCCGAAGTATAGTCGGCCATACCAAAGGATAGGATTTTCCGTATCTTGTCCACTACCGACAACGATTTTTACGTGCCCAGCTTGCTGCTTTAATTGGCACGTATCCCGCCGCCGAAGGGCGAGTGGGGTATTAGGCTCCCCCTACGGAGTGCTACTGGCATACGGGCAAGCCCGGAATGGATTGATACCACATATCAAACAGCATGGGGTCTGTCCGGATTCCAGCGTACATACAAAAGGGGGAATGGCAGATTGCACCTGTATGGTGAAACCTGCCATCACTTTGCTTTATTCTCATATCTACACCCCGGCAATAAAGTAAAGCTGGGGAATGTCACACCGATAGAGTTTAACGGTATCGGCTTAATAATGGAAATCCCGGTTGAAGCTGTATTCCTTGCCCTCTTTTACAACCATTCGCTTGTTGCTCAGGAATGTAGTGATTTTTACCGCCTTGTTGTGTCCCAGTTTTATTCCTTGCCGTCCGTAGCCATCTTTCAGCCGTTCGAGCAAGTTGTCATAGCCGTTGATATTACCGTCCTCAAAAGCGGCGTTTAGAGCGGAACGGTGCATATCCTCCAGGATTTCTTTGTATGGGTCGAATGGCTCTTTGGTTGGTCGTCCTGCCTGCCGTTTCTGTGGCTGATAAAACTCCACTGTTTCGGGCAGGCATTCATTGTTTATCCGGAAAGCAAAAGATTCAAACTCACGGTCACGGATATGCAGGGCTTCCACCACGCTTATGGACTTGTCGTCCTTGTCCGCTTCAATCTGCATGATGGTTTCCGCCTTGTTGTTCAGTTCCGTGCCGACATGTCCGCGTGCGTGTTCATCATTCTTGTTCTGATGCAGGATGGTATGGATGTGTATTTGCCTGTCGTCAGTCCATCGCATGAGTTTGGATATTACTTCGGTGGACTCTCCGGGCGAATTGATGTCATAGACGAAGTCACGGATGCCATCAATGATGACTAGTCCCAAGTCTGGTATCATGCCGATTGCTTGTTCCGTTATTGCCAATCGTACTTCGGGTGAATATTTCCGAAGTGCCAGCATCATCAAGTTGTCTGTGTTACTATCATTCGGCAGCCCTGCCAGTCTTAGGATTCTATTCAGAACAATTTGGCAATGGTTCTTGCCCTGTTCCGTGTCAATGTAGAGAATCTTCCTTTTGTTCTCCGGGAAGCAGGCACGGTAATGCAGCACCGTGCCATTTATCAGAGCAGCCGCAGTGATAGCCGAGACATTGAAGGTCTTTTTGCTTTTGGCTTTTCTGATGGATGCGCTGAAGTTCCCCAGAGTCCCAATTACGGAATCATCCACCATCAGCACGGAAGCGGATTGCTCGTATGTCCCTGTTACACTGATGACCGATTCATCTATGTAAGCTTTCAGTTCCTCCGGAGTAGGAATATTGCTGTTCGTCTTTTCCATATCCCTACAACTCTCTTGGTTTTGCCTTATGTTTTGTCGCGGCGAGCATCTGCTCGTGTTCTTCCTCAATGCTCAGAGGCACTAGGCCTTTTCTTCCGGTCTCCAGCCATTTGTCCAGTTCGTCCCGATAGACAAACAGATGCTTACCCTGCTTGATAGTGGGAATCCCTCCATGCTTGGCCTTGTAATAGAAGGATGACTTGGATATTCCGAGATAGCTGCATACTTCCTCCACAGTCATGGGGACATGCAGGTTTTCTTTGACCGGAGCCTGTTTTGCAAGATTGTCTTTCAACGCATTTTCGAGGCTCTCGATTCTTTCGCAAAGTTTGCCTACCATTTCCGGCAGGTCATTGAATGTAAGATTTTCTTTTAGCATGACTAAACGATTTAATTGTTTAACATGCTGCAAACCAATCCAATGATATTACGCAGACTATAATCAGCAAGAACTAATTTTCCCGTCAGCAAAATTTTTCATGCAGTCAAACCGGTAGTCTCCGTCTTCAGGCACATCAATCTTGATTTTGCTTGTAACAGAGTCTCGAAGATTCTTGGAAAGATATTCAATTGTTGCGTTTCCCAGTTCGTATGGGAATATTTCTTTTATGAATTTTGCCCTGTCGATTAGCGGAATGTCAAGCCTCTCTCCGATATTCCATGCAAAATGCCTTAGTGCCGGAGACTTGATGGGATTATCCGGTTTGGAACGGATTGGTTTGTATGGCTCCTGTTGTCCGTAAGCCAAAGCATCTATGTTCTCATGGAGCGTTTCAAGTTCTTCTTTGGTGAAAAACTCTGCCATTATATATGTAGTATAGTCGTGTATGGAACTGACTATTGCAGCCCGCTTCTCCTTTTTCGCATGTTCCAGTTCTTCCATCCGTGCGTTATATTTTTCAAGATAGGAAGTTCTCTGCGTTACAACGCTGACCGCACTATCTGCATTGTCTGTTTGTGGAAGTTCATGGGGCTTGTCTATATTTATCCCCAATGCAACGGCTTCTGTCTTGGGAGAAACTTTGCAGCCAAAAGAAAGATAGCCCTTGCCGAACAGAGAGCAGAACAGGCGTTGCAGTGCAGCGCATGACATGATAGTTACTACGGTTCCTAATATGACCGGAGTGGAATAGTCAATCAGGTCAATCTGATAATTGTTGTACAACATTGTTGCCACTGTCGTATAGGCGACACATGTAATTGCAAGAACCCGGCTTGTCTTTTTGATGGATATTCGATTGTTATCTGCCATAAACTATCGTTATTTGAAATCTTATTACGACAAAATTAAATGCCCCTTTGCAGATAGTAATAAATAACGATAGAAAATCAACCGAGATTTAAGAAAAAATATGGTTAGAGTATGATTTTGCGCTGAAAATCATATTCTAACCAATAAAAATGAAGCAAAGACAAGCAGGTCAGCCTTTCCTTGTCAAAGTGATTTTAGTGGTCGCTTCACGTTTGTTGCTGTCCACGACTTTCATGTAGCGTTGCGTGGTAGTAATGCACTTGTGAGCCATCATACTCTGAATGGTACGGATATCTGTTCCTGCAGCAGCTTGCAGGGTGGTGAATGTTCTGCGGTATGAGTGGAACAGAATACAGGAAGCAAGTAGATGAAGGGATGAGAAAGAAAAACGTAATTGGTTGAATATGAGCAGAAGTTCTGTTTTTTGCTGAGATAATGGAAAGCAAAAATGGACAGGATATTGCAGGTGTTCAGTTACCAGAATGTTAGCCGCCCAGTTACCTGAACCGAATAGGTAACAGACTGAACAATAAAGAATCTGTCACAGAGGCTATTATTCACTGTATGTCAGCATTTTGCATATCAAAGGACGCTTGTAAAATAGGTAATTTTGCCATTAAAAAAATAAGCGTATGAAAGTAGAAAAATTCAAGGTGCTGCTCTACCTGAAAAAGAGCGGTCTTGATAAATTTGGAAAGGCTCCGATAATGGGGCGAATAACGGTAAACAACACGATGGCGCAATTCAGTTGTAAGCTGTCATGTACTCCGGAGTTATGGAATCCAAGAGAGAGCCGACTGAATGGAAAGAGTAAAGAAGCCGTTGATGTTAATGCAAAAATTGACCGGCTCTTGCTTTCGGTCAATTCTGCATTTGATTCACTTGTTGAACGTAAGATTGATTTTGACGCAACTGCTGTCAAAGAGCTTTTGCAGGGAAGTGTAGAAACCCAGATTACTCTGTTGAAACGGCTTGATATGCATATCGAGGATATGCGCTCAAGAATCGGTATTGATGTAGCTAAAAGCTCCATGTCAACATACATTTACACCCGCAGGTATCTTGGCGAGTTTATTCAAAAACGATTCAAGACAAGTGATGTTGCTTTTGGACAGTTGAATGAACACATCCCATGGGAGTTTCAGGATTATATACTGAAGGACAAAGGACTTGCGGTAGATACAGTAAGACATTATCTGGCAATCCTGAAGAAAATCTGCCGGATGGCATTCAAGGAAGGACATGCGGAGAAGCGTTATTTTGTGAATTTCAAACTACCCCAAGAGAACCGGAAATCACCACGGGCTTTGAGTCGTGAGGATTTTGAGAAGATTCGTGATGTTGTGATACCACCGGAAAGAATCACTCATAATATAGCCAGAGATTTGTTTCTCTTTGCCTGTTATACAGGAGTTCCGTATGCGGATGCAGTTTCAATCACTAGAGATAATATATACAAGGACGATAAAGGCGACTTATGGTTAAAGTATCTGAGAAAGAAGAATGAATATCTGGCCCGCGTCAAATTGCTGCCAGAGGCTATCGCTCTTATAGAAAAATATGGTTCGAATGATAGGAAAGAGCTTTTCCCGATGATACACCACCCCAATATGAGACGACACATGAAAGGTTTGCGGGATCTGGCTGGCATAAGTTGTGATTTGGTCTATCACTGCTTTAGGCATTACATCTTTTCTTATTCATTGAAAATAAGAAACTTACAAGTTCTATTTTTTTAGACAGGTAACGATTTAGAAACGAGTTAAGTTCCCTTATTTGTCTAAATCTGCATTATTAAAAGGAACACCTACTTAATAAGTTTCGCAAAGATATAATTATATTCAAACAAACCAGCAAAACCATATACTTTTTATTTTGCTTTCATTCAAAAAGAGAGTTGTATTCTTCATCCTTATTCATTTGTTCAATTAAAAAATCAACCCACGCTTGTGTATAGCCATAATTTTTATTCATAGAATCATAAACACAATATTTAGTATTTGTTCTTTCTGGATGTGAACTACCTGTTTCTGGTCTTATTTTATATTTTTTCCAACACCTTGTATGTGTATCCATATTGAATTTATCTACTCTTTTCTTTCCCTTAACTATTGATTTATTTCCTAAAGCTCGCTGGACCATTTCAACAACAGTACCAGGTTTTATTTTGTCATCATTTGCAACGGGAATATGTTTTTCTTTGATTAATGCAGCGATTCTTTCGACTTTTTTCTTTTCTTCATCTGTCATTTTATCAAAAGAAAAAAATTGAATAGGCAATGCATCTTTAGATTTATGGTTTGCAACCTGAATTAAAAAGGCCTTAAAAGCATACTCACCTGAATTTAATACATCAGTAGTTATAGAAGAACGATATTGATTAATAAAGGAAACTATACTATCATAGTCTTTATTTGCTTTTGTAGCCATACTTAATGTCTCTGAAGATGGAAATAACTGCAAAGCAAAAGATAACGATTCGCGCAAACAATATTTATGTCCAAATTCAGCTTCCACGATTTTATCAAAATTCAATAATAAGGATTCGCATTCTGCAAAAATATTAGAATCTAATTCAGGTAAAAATTTGTGTTCAATTTTGTTTCTTAACGGTATAAAAAACTCTAAATTCTTGCGAATAGGATTGTTGCTGTCAACAAAATATTTTGCGACACACGTTTTTAGTTCCCAATACTGAATCTCTCCATTTACCTTTTTGTATCGGCCATTTTTTTCTTTATATATTGGCTTAATCTTTTTTCTTAAAAAGATTCCATGTAATAAAGAAGTCCATGCTATACACATTAAAACAATGTATCCGCCCGATTTAAATTTAACAGCAGGTTTATTATACGTCTCTACTGCTAATAATGCGGAATCTAATGCTTTATCAAGACAAGACTTTACTTGTAATGGTAATCCTTTCATATTTTCCCAATTTAATTATTCTATAAAATACTCTACAATTCACCAAGACATTATCGAAATGCAATATATCAAATTGATCTAATATTCAATTACTTAATTTATAATTTAAGCAATTATTCAATTAGTCTATTTACAATATTGATTTTATTTATATTTATTAAATCATATTCGTAAATAGAGGCAATAATTATTTGATTTTCAGAGAAATCTCGTTTCAAAATTTTTATCATTGCTTCGATATTTTGATGATCAATTTCTTTTCCACTAGGAGAATCAAGAATTATTGGCATTTTTATATTTAAATGTTTTTCAACTTCCAATAAACATGCTAATCTAAAAGCAAAAACTGTTTTATGCAAAATTGCTCCAGATAATTCTTTCAAATTTGATGTAAACAAATATTTTTCTGAGATAGATTCTCCATCTAATCCTAACTCTGTAAGATACTTCCTTGTATTATTAAATATTGGTGTTATAACACTATTTGCAGCACGTGTTAAGTCCTTTATTTTTGAATTAATTTCAGCAATCTCCTTTTCTAACTTTGCTATTCCTTTTTTTACAGCTACTTCATTAATAGGAATTGTTGAGATTCTTTTATCAAATATGTCGGCTATTGTTTCAACATTATCAAAAAAAGACAACTGTTGTTCTTCAAATCTACGTTCTTTCTCATATTTACAGATTTCTGCTTGAATCTGGTTGTATTGTGTCGCTATAAGTTTACGCTTTGCTACAAGAAAATCTATGGCATCATTAAGACCCACAATATTATTTTCTGTTACAGCTATAGTATCTCCATTTGGAGTTTTTACCAATAAACCAATCTCTCCAATAAAGTTTCTAAAATGCTTATTTTCTTTAAGGACTTTGTCTATCCGAGATAGTTCTTTTTTCAATAGATTATGCCGCATCTTACATTGATTGATTTTGCTATCAATCAAAGAATTGTATGATTCTCCTGCAAGATTATTGGATTCGGAATCAATAGTTTCTTGATACTTAGAAACACTAAACATCTGTTTGTATTTCAAAAGATCTTGTCTCTTTGTCTCCTTTTGTCTATATAATTCAGAACAATCAATCTCTGCAATGCCTCTAATTAGTTCCTCAATATTAAAGCGAATACTTCCAATGACAACTCCTCGATTAAGCAAAGTCCATCCCTTTTCCTGGTCAAAATAGAATATTCCTAAAAGATTATTTATTAGTTCTGGATAATTGGCTTTAAAAATAATTTTATGAAGGGCCGCTTCATCACTTGGCAAAACATATGTTACTACAGAATCATTCTGTTTCAATTCAATGTAATCCCTCGATTCTCTACATAATACTAAAACCTCTCCACTATCCAAAGTTATTTGACTTTCGACTTTGCAGTTCTCGAATTTAATATGCTTAGTATTAGGTATGCTATATCCGATTGAATATAACATAAGTCTTAGTAAAGTCGTTTTACCCTTACTATTTGCAAGGCTATGTATGAGATTGTTTCTATCAGAGAAAACAATCAAACGTTTATTACCAGCCTCTTCGATATAGATTGAATTGAAAATCATAGATTCACAGCATTCTTAATATTGTCTATTTGAATACGTTTGTTCAAAATATTGCGAACAATAATTTGTAGGAGTTTTTCTTGTAGAGTATTAGATAAAGATACACTTTCCCCTTCAAAAAGATATGCGAACTTACTACTCTCCATTTCTATAAATTTTCGTTTCCTTTCACTTTGTTTTGCTTCTTTATAAAAAACATTGTATGCACATAGCACCTTAGTTACAAATTCGTATTTTTCCGAGCAGGTATTTATAATTGCTTCGTAACTTCTCGATAGTTCATATATCTCAGAATCATCAAATTCATCTTCATCATAATTTTCATTTTGAGTTACAAGAACTATTAAAGGCCATATAATATCTTTTTTAGTTAGTTTTATATCAGACATCCTTTTCGTTCCACTTCTAAAAAGATCTTTTACCCAAATTCCGTGTAAGTTGTCTTTAGCTATAGATATATTTCCTAATTTGGGAATGAAATCACCAATAGCATTCATAACACATTTATATCTTTCATTGTCATTATCTGTCTCAAAAGGTAAAATCTGTATTTTGAATTTACTCGTATCAAGAGGCTTTTCAATCTTAGAGATTATCTTATTAATTTTATCTTTTAAAGGTCTTGGCAATGAGCTATAATCCCTTTGTGAAGCACCATAAAATATAGGGTTCAATTGTTTCTCATTGAATGGGTTTGGAGTGTTAGTTATATATATAAGTTCTTTCACTACTCCCAATTTATGCTCTGCTTCTGATAAAGATATTATAGACTTTTTAAGATTGGATAGTACATTTGAGAAGTCAGTACTACTATTTACAACAGACTTTGCTTGAGCCAAAATACTGCTGCCATTGTTTAGATTGATTTCTATATCTTCAGATCCTTCTAAACGGATACTGGACATATCTTTAATATTCTCAAGCATTAACACTATTGCTGCGTTCGCTTGAAAATCAAATCCAAACAATACTGAGGTAGCTGTTCTATTTGTCATTATTGTATTACATTTACAAATACCTATGCAATATTAGTGATTTTTTTGATAACTACTTAGCTAACAAGTAATAAAACTGTAATTTTGTACTAACAAATTAATATTAGAAGTTTATGAAGATAAGAAAAGTTAAATGGACAAATCATCCTATATTAGGAAATCTTGAATTGGATTTTGTAAATCCAGTAACTAATCATCCTTTTTCAACTATTGTTTTTGCAGGCGAAAATGGGAGTGGAAAAACGACCATCTTGGAAACACTAAATACCTTCCTGTGCATTGGTAGTTTTAAGCCATTTGACATGATAGAATATGAGGTAAATAACGAATTGTATATTCTCAAACCTCCAATGATTCCAGAATCAAATGACACGTTCTTTACACGATTTGATGTGAAGAATGATACAGCTGAAAATATACGTTCAGATAAAGTTAATAACCCAAGCACCATTCAATCTGATGAAAAAGATCCAAGGTCGTATGGATGTGTGTTTTCGAGGCCTAGAGCGGACTATAAAACTAGCAAAATAGAGTCTGTAAAAACAAATGAATTAGACAAGAATAAATACGATTCTGATAAAGAAGACAATTTTACATCATTAAAGCAGCTTATTGTTGATATTCAAAATCAAGATAACGAAGAGTATTATGATATAAATACACAAAGGGAAAGCCGTGGGGAAGCAGCAATGACTACTTCTGAATTTGAACACAATTCGAAAATTTTTAGATTTAAAAAAGCATTTAATAATTTCTTTGATAAGGTAAAGTACAAAAAAGTCGGGAATATTGATGGTGAAAAGGTTATATTATTTGAGAAAAACGGAGTAGAAATATCGATAGATGATCTAAGTACAGGAGAAAAACAAGTTGTATTTAGGGGGGCTTATCTTTTAAGAAACATAAATCAGCTTAATGGTGCTATAATCATGGTTGATGAGCCCGAATTAAGTATGCACCCTAAATGGCAGAAAAACATTTTAAGATATTATAAAAATCTCTTTACAGATAATAATGGGGTACAAATAGCTCAATTATTTTTTGCAAGCCATTCTGAGGGTGTTATTAGTGAAGCTCTGCAAGACTTGAATGATACAAAAGTTATAATTCTAAAAGATAGCATGGGAAACATCTCAGCAGGAAGTATTGATGCCCCAGCAGTATTACCATATACTTTAGCGGCTGAGATTAATTTTCAAGCTTTTGATGTATCATCAACAGATTATCACAATGCGTTATATGGTTATATAGAAGCTGAAGGTTGGAAAAATGATTATGATGGGCATCAGGTAAAAGTCAATTATACAAAATTGAATAAGAACGGAACAACATCAAATTTACAAATTTCTAAAACGGAAAAAATTCGGCATATCATTCATCATCCAGAAAATCGCAATAATAGTTATAGCGAACAAGAATTAAAAGATTCCATAGAATGTATGAGAAATTACATTAGAGCGCATCGTACAATTTGATACAAAATACTTAAATTCTTAAAACAAAACGAACTGTGGCAAAATTGTATATTACCACAGTTCGTTTTGTTTATTGAAATTACCATTTGTAAAATGGAAATGTGGATGTGACATCTACCGTTTTGCAAGAGAGGATAATGACTGAAAGCAGTAGGTCGAGGATGTAGCGGGGTTGCTCGCGTTCCTTTGACCAATCGTTGGGGTTGTTCTTGATTTGGGATGCTTTATCAATGGTTACGGCATAGCGTTCCATTATCCATTCAATAGCTGACTTACCATTGACGATGTACTCATAGGCTTTGAGCGGAATGTTCTCAATGGTAATGTGGCTATTGTAGATGATGTGTGTTTTGTCGGCGATGAGCTTTCCGTTTTCGTCACGCACTTTGGCAAAGCGCATCTTTTCCACGGCAAAGTATTGGTATGTTTCTTCGGTCCACTCGTCCTGCCAAATGTCAATGTCTCCCGTAACAATTACACCGAGTGTACGTTGTGCCTGCACCGACATTTCCGAATAAGCGACTGCGCCTTGTTCTGTAGCAGGAATATTGATGCCTTGCTCATAGTTCAAATGTAAGTCGGCCAGTTCCTTTCCGGCTTTATAAAAAGCCATAAAGTCCTGTACGTTATCCACTATGGGAATGCGTGGCAATGACTTCTTCAGATCATCGGCGAAACGCTCTCGGTATTGCTTGGAATGAAGCAATCCATACACATAGTAGAAAATATGTTCTTTGGTAATGGCTCGTGAGCCGCCAAAGCGACTGCGGACTTCTTTCAATATCCAGTCTGTGATGCCGTCGCGACGGATATAACGATTGGTTTCTGCATCATCGAAAAGAGTTCCTTCTCGATTTTTGTTTTCTTCATACCAATATAAAGGAAAACATTTTGTTCCAGCTTCAAAATTATTGTAATCAATAATCGTATTATATAAAAATAAGGAAAAATCCTTATTCCCACCTGTTCCCTTCATACCAATAACTTGGTTGTAGCAGTTAGGTGGGAAAATATGCTGCCATTGCCCTGGACGTTCTATTAATGAACGTTCATAGTACAAATATGATTTTTGAAAAAGTCTATAAGTGTAAATTGTTACACTTTCAGGGATAAAATTTAGTAAGTGTCCTGTTAATGCTACTTTTTTTAGATTAGCAGACCACCCAATTTGCGTTGGATTATAATTAAAATCCTCTGCTTTCCGATGACTAATAGATGTATTATAATTGTTTATCATACGATTAATATTGCTCAGCAGAGTATTTTTATCGAAATTGCATACCCATGAATCACGGGAGGATAACACACCAATAGGTATATAATTAAAAAAACCTTGCCCAATCGTATTATCAAATAATGGAATTAAATTATCGAATATTCCATCACGTTGATTTATCCAATCTGCTTTTTCGTTAGGAGTGATTATTTGCCAGTCCAATTTCTGTGAAGAAATGGAACGGAAATCTTTGACCATTTTGAGCTTCTGTTCACGAGTAAGGTAATCGCCAATATCGTGATAATGGATGACCGTCTTTAGCTCTTTCTTTGCCGGATTCTTGACAAGGAAAGTAATGGCAATGGGAGTGCGTGAACCGCTACCAAAGATTTTGCCACCCTCTTTGCGCGACAATTCGCCCGAAGTACGCTGGTTACCGCGCAGATTCAGTACATAGATGGAGGTAAATTCTTCTTCAAAGCATCGACGCATACCATCTTGTGCATTACCATCAAGCCATGATCCATTACTTATAAAAGCTACTATTCCGCCATCGTTTTCAGGTATTCGGTCAGATGCCCAACGAAATGCCTTAATATAAGTATCATAAAGGGAATTCTTCAAAGTCGTACTTGATTCATTTACATATGTATTTGCTATTCGCATATCCAAATTTGGATAGGAAAGATTCTGTGCATTATCATTAGCCGAACCTTGTTTGGCGGAATATGGCGGATTCCCCACAATCACCCTTACATGCGTGGCCATCTGCTTCTTAACCCGTTTGGAATTGTCCTGGAAGAACTCCGTGAAAAGCTCGTTGTGCTTTTTCTCTGCCAATTGGAAGGTGTCAGTCAGACAGATTCCGCTATATGGCAGGTAAGTTTTACGACGGGTTATCTCATGGAACACCGATTCTATGTTCACATCAGCTATATAATAGGCCAGCAACACGATTTCATTGCAATGGATTTCATTAAGATACTTGCGCTCCATATCCTCGGGGCGGATAAGACCGGACTGCAACAATCGCGTAATGAACGTACCTGTGCCCACAAACGGGTCAAGTATATGTACATTCTGTGCGGTCAGCGAAGTGTTGAACTCCGCCTTAAGAATGTCATCCACAGAACGGATGATGAAGTCCACACACTCTACGGGCGTATAAACAATGCCCAGTTTTTCCACTGTAAGCGGGAATGCGCCCTTAAAGAATTTCTCATATAGGTTCTTGATGATGGTCTGTTTTCCCTCCAAATTATCAATGCCACCAACATTCATGCGTACCGATTCGTAGAATTTATCCAGTATCTCGGTATCTTTCTCGAAAGCCTGTTCTTGTAAGAGGTCTATCATGCGCTGCATGGAACGGCTCACGGCGTTGTTGTTCACGAACTGGTAATCGGCAAACAAAGCGTCGAACACCGGACGGGTGATGATATGCTGTGCCAGCATCTCGATGGCCTGTGCCGCATCTACTGACGGGTTAAGGTCGCGCTGTAGCCCCTTGAGGTATTCGTTGAACGCCTTTTTGTGTATGCCGGACTGGATAAGTTTGGATATGCGCTCGATGAACTTGTGCGCGATGAGTCCGATTTCCTTAGCCCAGTTCTCCCAATATAGGCGGTCGCCGCACTTTTCCACGAGCTTGGCATACATGCCGTCCTGCAACTCGCCGAATCTGAGTTCCAACTGGCGTGCGATTTCTGCATTCTCCAGCTCCCGTGCCTCACTCTCTCCCTCTTGAAAGCCTAATCCCGGCCTGCCGATAGTGACTGACGGAGTGTAGGACTGTTTGTTTGGTTTCTGCTTGTTGAGCGCAATCTTATTCACCATCGCATTGAAACGGTCGTCGTGAGAGCGTAGCGCGTTCAGGATTTCCCAAACTACATCAAAGGTCTTGCTATTATCAAGTGCTTCTTCTGCTGAAACACCAGAAGGCACGACAATAGGGATGATGATATATCCGTATTTCTTCTCATCGAGCTGTCCCTTGTGGAAAGTACGCATCACACGGCCAACAGACTGTACCACATCCACCTGTGAATTACGGGCAGAAAGGAACAGTACAGCATCAAGCGACGGTACGTCTACACCTTCGGACAAGCAACGCACATTGGTCACCACCCGACACTCTCGGTCATTGTCCGGCTCATCAGACAGCCATTGCAGAATTCCATTTCGTTCCTGTGAGTTCATAGAGCCGTCTATGTGTTTTGCGGTTATCGAAACGGTATGCGATAGGCTTTCCGCATCCAGATTTTTGTCGTACTTTTCCGATATTTGCGGCAGTACGGAAGCAACATATTTGGATGCGATGCCCGTCCTGCTTGCGCTCTTGTCAATGGACGAACAGAACGCCACAGCACGGCGCATCATGTGTGGATCGGCATCCCATGTGCGATGATCATCACCCTGTATCATCTTTGAGAGGCCGTTGATCACACCGATAAGTTTGGACGTATCATCAAAATTCAGTTCGGTGGTCGTATCGGTGATGTCCCGCTTTATATTATCAGGCACATCGTTTTCACCGACAGTAAGGACAAGCACCTTGTAATCGGTCAGCAGCCCGTTCTGTACGGCATAGGAGAAATTCACACGATAGAACTCTTCTCCATAAAGTGCCTTGTCGTCCATTGAGCAGAGGATACAGTCCTTTTCAGAAGCCTTTACTTTGGCCGATTCACCGTACAGGCGCGGCGTAGCGGTCATGTACAACCGTTTTCGACCTTTCACATTGTCATCGGAGTGTATTTTAGTGAAATTGCTCTCGTCCTTATCAGACAGTTTTACACCCGTAGTGCGGTGTGCCTCGTCGCAGATAATGAAGTCGAACACACCATATTCGCCGTTTGTTTCGGAAAGTATTTCCTGTTGTGCCTCTGACACGGCATCAATGGACTGGTATGTGGAAAACACTACCACCAGTCCATCATGGCTGCGGTACTTCTTCAGTTGCGAGGCGATGGACTTCGGATTGGTAGATGCAGGTACGGCAAGGTCTACCACACTGTCATCTGCATCATCATATTTGTTTTTCTGTATCTTACGCGAAGCCTTGGAATCCGAACAGATACAGACCGCCTTTATGGTTTTTCCCGCATCAGCTGACCATGCGTTGAGTGACTGACCCAGCAGAGCGATGGACGGAACCATAAACAACACCAGCCCCTTGCCGTTCAACAACTGTTCGGCGATAAGCAACGAAGTATAGGTTTTTCCTGTACCGCAGGCCATGATGAGCTTACCACGGTCGTTTCCCTCTGTAATATAATGCATGTATGCCTTGGATATGGCATCGAGTTGATGCTTGCGCGGTTTTTTGCCTTCTATGAGTGCTGAGTTTCCCGTAAGACCATCCAACAGCTTTTGCCAATCCACTGGGGATGAATTCAGGTCGGCCATGCCGACGCGTGTCACTGGCGGTTCCTGATTACGGATGGCTTCCTCGGCATTGCTCCCCCAATGACTGGTAGTAGAAATCCATACGCGATTGGAGAAACGGGTTGTTTGAAATGTAACCTCATTCGTAAATGTGCGGCTGGAGGTGGCGAGGAACGAATCCACGGCAGACTTGTCTATCGTGGCATCCTCGGCATAACACTTGCACTGGATGGCCCAATAATCGCCCATTTCAGTCTTTGCCACAAGGTCTATACCTGTGTCTGTACCTCCAAAATCCTTACGTCCCGGAAACTCCTCCCATAGCCAGACTTTTTCCAACTCGTTGTAACGTGGGTCTGTCAGCAACCATGAGCGCATCAATCGCTCAAATTTTGTACCTTTCTCCTTTTCCGTGAATGATTCGGTACGGAATTTATGCAGTATCTCCTTGAAATTCATCTCTTGATAAGAGATAAATGCAAGTAAAATCACATTTGAAAATCAGTATGTTCTGTACCTATGAGAATTTGATTGGCTCAACAGGCGGATAGTTTTAATACAATTTATGGCATTATCAACAAGCTGTTTATGCTTATTCTTCAGTATTTTGTGTACCTTTGCATTATAACTATAACTCTTATCAAGAGATTCGGCTTTTTACTAAACAATTTTCATGCCTGTCCTGTTATAAGTCTTTCAGAATAAGTCCGTTCGCCTTATCCACCACATTCGTGTCAAGCGAAGCAAGATAGATGCGTGTCGTTTCTTCTGAATCGTGCCCCATACCTTCACTAATGACTGCAAGAGGGATATTTTTGCTTTTAGCGATACTTGCCCAGGCATGTCTTGCACAGTACATGCTCAACGGATGAGTCAAACCGACTAAACGGGCTATCTCTTTCAATGCAATGTTTACACGAGAGATGGCATTTCTGTACTGTATCCGTTCATCGGTACATCGGGTGATTATTGGCAATAGATATTGCATGTCAGAATAACTTTTATACTTATTTACAATCTCTCCCATACACTTTTCCCATTTAACGGTGAGTTGCCGGCTAGTCTTTTTTCTCCTATATGTCAGAATACCATTTTTCAAATCCGATTTTCTAAGATATGCCATATCAACAAATGACATTCCACGGGTGTAGAACGAAAAAAGGAACATATCCCTTGCGTAATCAAGATGCGGCTTCAATGTCAGATCAAGTTCCTTGATATATTTGATGACTTTTAGAGGAACAGCACGTTTCACTGTCTTATCAATGCCTGTATAAACATGTCTAAACGGGTACTTCTGTTCAATCAGTTCTTTTTCCACGGCACGGTTATACACGGCACGCAAAATACGCATATAAAATGAAACTGTGTTGGGACAGATTCCTTTGCTTTTCAACCATGCCTCATATAGCATCATCATATCGCTATCAATTTCACAAAGAAGAATATCTTGTCCATAGCGAAACTTCATGAAACTGTTCAATGCCGCAGTATAAGTTTCTGATGTCCGTATTTTGTTCAATAACCCTAATTGTTTGATGACGCCCTGCATAAAATTAAAAAATGACTGTTCATCCACCCTGTTTTGAAAGGCAACTATAATATCATCTGCCGTATATCCGGTCTTCCGATTATCCAGTTGGTGGATAATCATATCCAGCCGTTTCAGGTCCCACTCCATGCGTTCCTGCAAGGAAAGGAGCCGATTACTTCGTTCCGAATTACCGACAATGATACAGCCCTCAGTCTCGTTCCATTCATTCGTAAATATCCGGTAATCCGTCTTTAGCTGACGGATTACACGGTTCTGGATTATCTGATAATAGACGGTACCTTCCTTTCCTTCTATGGTGGAAGGTCTGAATTTCACTTTGACACTGGCCATAGGCTTACTTTTTAGGTTCGTCCGTAATAGACTTGTCCTTGATGGACTTCGCCTTGTTGTCCAGTTCTCTCGCGGCCTGTTCTTTCAGTCGTGCCTGTTCAGTCAGAGTAGCTTGTCTCTGTACCGCTTCCTCGTAGGTTTCCACGTCCTCACGCATCTGCTCTATCCGTTCGTTATCCCGGTTCGGTCCAAAGAGGTTCTCAAGTTCCACGAGTTGCTCGGAAGTAGCCTCTCCTTTCATCTTGACATAACGGTACTTCAGATCATTATCGGCCTGCACGTTATCTGTCCTCACCGAAAAATAGAGAGCCACGGACAGAATCACGATTGTCACGAACATCACGGAAAAACTCCCAAGAGTGGACGGGGATTCTATACTCAGGCTGAAATGATGGTTGATGTTGCTTGTCTTAACGGCATTCTTTCTGATTGTGTCATTGGTCTCACAAAACAGGATTTCCACTTTCTCCTGGTTCTGCCGCTGTTCATTACGCATTTCTGACAGGACCTGTCCAAGTCTTTCCTGTGACGAGTTTTTCCTGTCCATGGAAACCATATCGTTCTTGATGGCGGTAAGACCTTCGTACACGCGAGCCAACAATTTGCGAAATGTCTCATGACCGTTCCGGACTTCATTCAGCACGGACTCATCCTGTGTGTTATTAACTGTCGGGCTGTTGCCTTCCGGCAAGGGGACGGACAGCCCGTTGATTTTGTTCTCGATTCTTTCCAGGCATCCGAAGATGCTCTCGATACATTCTTCCATTTTCATATTCCTGCAATTTTAATGTTCATGAATAATTTGAATGAGAAAGGACGGACTACAATCCGAAACCTTTCCTCTTTTGTCTCTTCCTGCGCCTGCGCAAAAGTTCTTCCTGAGGTAACGGCTCTTCGGGAGCGGTACCGTTTGTCGGACTGAATAGTCCAAGTCCTGTACTTTCGAGAAGATGGCCTCCGTCCGGTATTCTTTGCTGCACCTTACGTTCAGATTCCTGTCGGGATTCCGAAGTCTTCCAGCCCAACCGGGCATTCAGTCTGGCAAAACTGAACTCCCGGCTGATCTGTGAAGCCTTGAAGGTCTGCCCGTCCTTGGTGAACCGGATTCCCTGTATGTCCTCCGGCCTTTTTATCTCCCTGGTACGCTTTACGAATTCCAGTCTGATGCCCCGGCGAAGCAGATAATCGTTGAACTCTTTCCATGTCCCGGAGCACCTCAAAGCCGCCTTGACGGCATTGAAGATTTCGTATTTCACACGTTCCGAAGCATGGAGTTTCTCTACGTTAGTCTTACCCTTGTCTTCGGCGTATGTCAGCCCGTACCTGTTTTTAAGCAATTTCGTGGCGATTTCGTTACGCTTGTAATCGCCCTGGGAAGAGATTACCTTGCCATCATACCCGATGCGGTTATAGACCAGATGGCAGTGCGGATTGTCCGTGTTATGGTGTCTTACCAGGATGAACTGAGTGTTTTTTATCCCCATCAGCTCCATGTATTCCCGAGCTATTTTAGCCATAAATTCATCTGTCAGCAGTGCCTTGTCCTCCGGCTTGAAGCTCAATGCGATATGCCCGACAGGCTGTTTTATCTTCGGATTAAGTTCACACTGGTAGTTGAAACTGGCCGTTATTTCCCGGATATTTCCCAGCAATACGCCATCTGAGTCAATGATTGCCGCGTTGTCCTTGCCCATCACGTAGCGGATACAGCCGCCGAAGGATTTCCCTTTCTTGATTTTGCCAATCATGACGGCCTCCTTTCTCCGTACCTGTACCGGACAATAATCTCCTTGAGTTTCTGCAGGAGTTCCGTCACCGTCCTTTGGGTACGGTGAAATCCGGCCTGATGGGACAGACGGGTCAGCTGGTTCAGGTTGTTCGCCATACCCGTAAGGCTGCGTATGACGGCAATCTCTTCGGTCGAGTGCCTGGCCGTTATCGTCGTCTCAAAGGCTGATACGCGGAGGAATTCGGCCAATGTAAGGTTAGCCTGTCTGCTGCGTCGGCACAACCGTTCATAGTCTATCTTGGAGAATTTCACTGTAACGGCTTTGCTGAGTTTGCACACTCCGCTTACTCTGGGGCGTCCCCTCGGCCTGTTTTTCTTTCTGTCATTCATATTTTCTCTGTTTGATTTTTGATAGTTCTTTTTCTCACAATCTGCGACCATCGGGAGCGGATTGCCTCCACTCTTCGGGAGTGGAGCGAGGTTTTCGGGATGCCCGAAAGATAACCTCGCTAACTCCCAAAACTGAAGTTTTGTCCGTTACTCCCTCAGGCCGGCTGCTGACTGTCTGAATACTGTAATGACTGGAGTCAGTAAGCAAGTCGGTCATTCCGGAAAATGTCACAGCTTTCGCCACTGCTCGAAGTCTTCCGAATAGATTTCAAGGTGTTGCCGGGCGATGTTCTCAAGCAGTCCGGAAACGCTCATTTTGCGTCCTCCCAACCTGCGGACAAACTCGTCCAGCCTGTCACGTACCTCGCCGCTAACAAACACAGGCTTGCGGTCTTCTATTCTCGGAACCAGAAGAAAGGTTTTCCTGTATTCGTCCAGAGATAGTTTTCTCTGTCTACTGCTTATACGACGTTGAGATACGGGAACGGCTTCCTCTTTTCCTGTTGACGGTTGCAGGTTCTCGGATGTGAAGTCGGTCTGTTCTACCGTTCCTTCTGACTTCTCTTTTCCGGTATCATTCAAGGATGATTCACGGGCTGTTTCAATACTGCCATCTGACGGGAGTATGAGTGACATGTCTGTACCTGTCATGGCCTCCCATTCTTCTTTGGTCAATTTCTTTTTTGTTACCATACATTTTTTGATTTTAATAGGTTTACTCACTGGTCTCGGTGCGCACCTTGACTCATTGTCGTGAGCAAAGGAAATGTGTATAGTAAACAGAATCAAGCAAATGGAGATACCGTGGCAATTATGTTACCTTGTGCACTATACCGATTGGGCGGTCGGTGCTGTCTGCCGTGATTTGCCGGAGTGATTTCTACATACCGGATTGTTCAAGCAGATTCCGTTTATGAAGAAGGCTCATTGTATGCAGTTGATATGTAACATGATGTCATTTCGGGCAACGCATCGTCACCGGTCTGAAAATCCATTGCAGTGTGATTTCTACTACTTTTATTTGCAGTGGAAACAGGATAAAACGGTCACATTTCCATCCGAAAATGGACGATGAGACATGATGGTATATCGGCTGTAAAAGAACTGTTCTGTTCCGGATTTTTGAATATATGTCTAACTGAAAATAAAGAAGACAATGGAAATCATCAGTTTTGAAAAAAGAACTTTCGAGGAGATTGCCGCCAAGCTGGATCGGTTCGTGCAGCGGGTGGAAAGTCTGTGCCGTGAACATGGCGGAAAGGAAACAAGTGAATGGATGGACAACCACGAGGTCTGCCGCAGGTTACGTATCAGTCCGAGAACCCTGCAGACCTTGAGGGATAACGGGACGCTGGCCTTTACAAAAATCGGAAACCGGACTTACTACCGTCCCGATGATGTGGAGCGTGTGGTCGGAAATGTGGAGGAGAAACGTAAGGAAGCCCGTTGGAAAGGTAAGACCATTTGAACGAGTTTCAAGAATAATGTATAACCTTATATCAAACGCGTATGAGTAATGAAATCAGAGAAAAGGACCACGAGTGGGTAAAGACGTTCCACTCGAATTTCGACAGGCTGTTAGCCCTGCTTGAAAAGTTATTGGAAAAGCGGCAACCGTTCGCCTATGGCGATGAACTGCTGACGGACAAGGAAGTGGCATACCTGCTGAAAGTAAGCCGGAGAACCTTACAGGACTACCGCAACAACGGCATTCTGCCTTACACACAGGTAGGCGGCAAGATTCTCTACCGGGCTTCCGACATAGAAAAGACACTGATGAAAGGGTACAAGGAGGCGTACAGATACAAAAGAAGCTGACACGCCAAACGCTCCACAAAGGACACATAGGGATTTTGATTTTTCTGGAGGGAGCGCAGTTGACCGCCTGCCCATTTTATTTGTGTTTCTAAAAATTAGCCTTTCCAAAATGATAAAAAACAGCGTATAGTATTAGGTCCTATTTGAACCAATCTATATGCTGTTTTGTCTTTTTTCTGACTTTTCCGTCAGTCGCTTGTTTCCGCTGCCGTTGGCGTCCATTGTACAGACGTGAAAGGGAAAAGGTTTTCGGGCAGAATACGCTCTGAAAGAGGAAGATTCTGCCCGAAACGGCATGGCCGTCAGACCTTTTCGCTTTCAATAGAGTCTGTACTAACTTCTATGGACGGCGAGGAAATGGGCGACTGATTTCAGTTTTTTTTGAATGCGGTGTTAACAATTATTAATTAAATATCCCAATTAATATAACGGCACGCTATTTGTTTGCTTGCATAATGAAAAAGCTATCAACAATGATAGCCATAACAAAATAAAAATTAATTTTTTATGGAAGAATTAGAAATTAGAGCTCTGCTTGAGGGCGCTTATGCGCTGACCCCGACATTACCGGGAAATTATTTAAGGTATGATGAGTTCAGAACTTGTTTTAACAAACTTGTTGAGAAACGCAACAATGTTCCTCTGGACGTAGAAAAATTATTGGAGAGTTATTATCCAAAAGCAAAGTATGAGCCTTGTTATCAACCCCAGGGTACGGGTGAGGTATTTAAGGCTTTTCGTATCGCCCCTAACTATTTGAAAATTACAAACGCACTGAAAGAGAAGATAGAAGCAGCTTTCGCAAGTGTTGTTTCTGATGATGATGGATGGATTCCTTTTGCTGCGATTGGTTCCAAAGTAGCAAAAGATGAATATCTAAAAATGGGATTCATTGGTATCCGACAAGCTGTGGAATGTTTGTTTCGTAAGCGTATCGAATTCCGTATTGGAGATCCATCAAAACATGAAGCTCCGGTAAAAGCACGTGATTTAAAGAAATTAGGGATTAAATCACCAACTTCTACGGTAGCCACAAGGGTGTCATCCCAGACTCTCAGTCTAAAACAAGGATCTTACATAGGAGAATCTATTAGTAATTTCGCCTATTTCCCCAAACCCAAAGATAAACCCGATATCTTAGGATGGGATGCTGCTATTAATGACTTGGCTGTCAATTTGGCATTAGATGAACGTTGGTATTATGATGAAAAAGACAAGTTGGCAAAACCCATTCTAAAGAATTATCTTTCTTACACTTTTGAACGACTCCAATACGAAGATGAAGAGGAGATAGAAAGATCTAAAAAAGAAGTCAGAAAGCCAATTTTAAAAATTCTTACTAATGAAGACAATGCTGTTTGGAATACAGGATTGGTAGATAACATTTATGACCCGATTTATGCCTTTTTTCAGAAAAATAATGGTAAGAATCCGGCAGTCATTCAACCATGGGTGTTCTTAGGATTTGGGACCGCAAATAGTTACTATCAAAAAATTATAACAGATTTCCCATATAAACCTAAACGAGCTCAATATTTTGATGATCCCCGTGAATTATTCTATGATATTACTGCCCAAAGACCAACTTTAGACTGGAATCATTTTATAAAAGAAAATATAGAACGACTTCCTGTTGGATTTATAAAGAAAGGAGCAACAGATGGTTTCCAATTTATTGAAGACCCAGCAGCATTGCCCAAACCCCAACGAGAAGCCTATTATAAAAAACTAGCTGATGCGATTTTTGAAGATGATGATTGGAAACAATTTCTTACAACACGCTTCAGTAATGCTCTAGATATAGCTCTAAGTCGTGTAGCATGGAACTACAAAACAGCTATTCCAGTATATTATGTCAAGGATCATAAAATGCAACTTTTGCTTCCATTAGCACTTGAGCATAAGGGAACAATAGACGTAGCTCTTGTATGTAACCATAAATACGATAAAGAAAAAGAAGTAAACAATTACGAAGGAAGGACCATATTCACAATGGAAATGGCATATAATAATGCACGATTGATTACTAGACCAGACAGTGATTGGTTGATGGCAGACATGTGTGCAAGGAAGTAATTAGAAAGCACTAGAAGCTGTCTTAAAATGAATAAGTCGTTATTAGCAAAACGATTCGTTAATTTTTTAAGGCAGCTTCTAATCTTTTATATAGTTCCAATATTATTTTATCCGTATACTCTATCAATAAAAATTAAGTAAACGTTTTTATTTCATTTATTAAATTTCTTTTCTCCATTAATTTATCCATATCCACTGAAATATTGTCATCTGTAACTTTTGCGTATCCTTGTGTCGTTCTGATATTTGTATGTCCCATCATTTTGGATATGCTTTCCATGGGAACTCCGGCAGAAACCATCAAGGTACCAAAAGTATGACGGCTTTGATGGTATGACAAGTTATGCTTGAACTGAAGCGAAAATCCCAATTCATGTATCTCAAACCAAATCATACTCCGTATGGGTAACGGGAAAATGGGCTGACTATCATCTGTCGTATTATACAAGGAAATTATCTGCTCAGCTACCGGATGCAATGGTATAAATGACTCAACGCTTGTTTTCTTGCGGTATGTTCTGATATATTTCCGTCCTTCTGCAGTTGTACCTATATGATGCGGATAGAGATTGCGTACATCAACGTAAGCCAAACCGCAAAAACATGAAAATATAAAGGTTCTTCTTGCAAGTTCCTGTAGTGGATCCGGTTTTGGATGGCTCATTATCTCCTGAAGCTGGTTCTTGCTTATATACATGAGCTTTGTAGGTGCCTTCTTTTCATATTTTATATCATCCAAAGGATTATATCTCAAAATTCCGTTATCCACGGCAAGATAAACCAGACGTTTCAGCCAGCAAAGACAATGATTACGGTATGATGGCTTATGAGGGTAATTTGTTTTCAGATACAAAATGAAATTGGTGCCAAACTCTTCGGTAATATCTGTAAAAAGCATGTCCTCCTTGCCCAAAGAACGGATGTATTCCCCCAGATAGTAATGATACATTTTTGATTGCCTGTAACTGGAGGTTGAATCTATTTGAATGGAACGGATTTTCAGATTTTCCCGTTCCACCTCCCCTGCCTGTAATATGTATTTCGGGATGTCGACCGCTCCGGTCATGGCTGTTTTCAGCAACTCTGCACTGATGACACCGTTTACTTTCAACAGTTCAGCATAAGTTTCATCTATTCGTTTTTTATACTCGCAAAGCATTCCGTTCAGTCTGTTGTTCTTGACTTCCCCTTTCTTGCTGTTCCACTCTTCCGGTTGGCAATATAATCCAGTCGATAATACAACAGCCTTTCCGTCTATTGTAATACGGCACATGATTGATGTAGTCCCGTCAGATTTGACTTTACTACGGTTTATATAATACAGTTGCTTATATGTACTTCTCATGATTCTTTCATTCTTGATTTATAATACCAGTTTCATATCACTCGTTGCCTCGATGAATTTGTCCATATCCTCGAAAAGTTTTTTAGGAGTTACCCTTGCATAAAGCTGGGTAGTCGTCAGATTGGTATGGCCCAACATTTTGCTGATTGTTTCAATAGGGACACCAGCCTCAAGGGTTATCAGACTTCCGAAGGTATGTCTTAAGCAGTGGAAAGTTATATCTTTCGTGATTCCGGCAGAACGAATCCATTCCTTCATAGGGTGTTGCGTCCAGCTCCGTTTCAGCCCTTTGAAAACCAGTCCGGTCTTTTCCGGGCTGTAACCTATCAGTCTCAACGCTTCATCGCTTATCGGGATGATGTCCTCTGTCTTTGTTTTTTGCGTGATGGTATGGACACATTTTCCTCCGGCGGCAAAGTCAACGATTTCTTCCCAGCAAAGGGAAAGCACATCGCTGAGCCGCAGGCTGGTCAGACACGAAAAGAGGGAAGCAGTCTTTAGGACAGGTATCTTGCATGGTGTTTCAGCCAACCGATACAGTTCTTCGACAGACAGGTAGTCTTTTGCGATATCTTCTGTTTCAATCTTGTTCAGAAAGTCATTGACATTGGTCTTGATCATCCTGTTACGATAGAGGATTTTCAGGAATCCTCTGAAAGTGGACCAATAACCTGCAGCAGAATTTCTTGAGACCGGCCTGTTCCGCTTTAGCTGTCTTGCATTAAGCAGATATTCACGGAACTTGTTGCAGAGGTCGACATCGATTTCCTCGAAAGTGCACTTGCCATGAACGAAGTTGTAGAAGTGCTGATACACAAACGCCCATTTCTGATCGTGCTTGGGAAGTTGCTTGCGGTAATATTCCAAAAAATCGGCTTTGAATCTGCGCTTGTCAAAGAAATCATATCGTTCATTGACAATGGCTTCGAAGCGACGACACCGGATGGCTTCCGCTTTTTCCGACATGGCGGCGTTGAAGTCCCGTTCTCGCTGGTTCTTCGGATTGGCATAGATGTAAATGTTCAATCCCTCATGACGGATGGTTTTCATTGTTTCTTGGTCACGGTAGCCCGGATAATAATCAAGGTAGAAAGACAGCATACCTTTCTTCAAAGGGCGTGTCCTCAATGTAACTGTTTTGCATTCTGACATAATGATGAGTATTAAATGGTTATAACTGACTTTTGCTGCGAAAATCTTTAATGATGTTGTGCAGACCGTAATCAGCAGGAAATAATTTCCGGATAATTACAGTCGGTTGCATTTAGCCGCTAACGGGCTCCCATGATGTGGTCAAATTCCACTTTCAGGAAGCGCACGAACCGGCCTTTCTTCTCCCGTTTGATTTCGTGGAATTGCAGGATTCCGTAAACCGAATCCCGTGTGAGGTTGTATTTCTTCATGGCTTCCTGTACGGTGTAGTATTCCGATGAGTCTTCTTCGGCGGTCTGTTTGGACAGGTCGAAATGAAGTTTGGAGTAGAATATCTGTCCGTGCTCCTTCTTTGATGGGATGTTGTTGCGATAGACATGTGAGCGGATGGCGACACGGGTCATGCCGTACTTCTTCTCGATTTCTTCGGGAGTGTACCATTCCGTCAGGGCATCGTCTGTCCTGTACTTGGCAAACGCTGCATCAATATGTTTTTTGCTGTAATAGTTAAACTGACGAATACGGATTTTGGGGATATTGTTCTCTCTTGTATATGCCCAAATCCATTTCTGCGAGACTTTGTACTTTTCGGCAATTTGCTCGGCAGTGTAGTACTCGGTTATATCAAGATCATCTTTTACTCTTCTTCGTTCATAGGGGCGTGTTTTGAGCATCAGTTCAATATCGGCTCTGCGAATGATTGACATCCTTGCACTGATTCTTGAAGCTCTTAACTTATCTTCTTTGACGAGTTTGTAAATGTATTGGCGAGAAACGCCCATCAACTGTGCGGCTTGTGCAAAAGTAAAGTAGTCTTGATGGTCAAGTTTACTTTTGACTTCTATCAAATCCTGTAACTCACGAAGTTCGAGTCTTCGTTCTCTCATACGGTGTTTGTAGCCTTGACTGGCACATTGGTGACTACAATAATTGGTGGTAGTTTTCTTCGCAATGAATGGCTTACCACACCATTTACAAATTCTTTTTACTTCCATGTTGTTTTCTCCATATTTTTAGTGAAACCATATAGTTTTAATTTCGCTTTTTGTCTACCTATGTAAACCATTGTCAACACATGTTGTCGACTACCTCAGTGTGACATCGGGGACAAACCCCAATTTGTTTCGCAGTAGAAATACGGTAGAAAAATATGGTGAACAACACTATCCAATCGCTATGAACTGGATTTGGGGTAAATAAAAAAGCCGCTGAATTTCAGCGACTTCATTATAGTTGGTTCTAATTCGTTGCGGTTAATTGCGATATATCATTTTCCGATGCAAAAATGTTGAAAGATATTTTGAAGTACCATGTCATTCGTAACCTCACCTGCTATGTCCGAAATAAAGAAAATACATTCACGTATATCTTGCGAAAGAAAATCCCCGGAAATCTGCGAATCAAGTCCGTTTTGTACTCTATGGATAGCTTCCAAAGCTTTATTTAAAGCTTCGTAATGTCTTACATTTGTTACAATAATATCATTCTGTGTCACTGTAGGCAAGTGTGCTGCATCAATAAGCATTTTTTGTAGCTCACTTGTATTCTCCCGTTGTTTGGCCGAGATGAAAATAGATTCCGTAGATTCTTTGGGGAAGTCTTTTAGTAAAGATAATAAATCCTCTTTCTGTTTGCCTTCAATCAAATCAGCCTTATTGAATACAACAATCAAATGTTTTCCTTCGCAACGTGGAATTATCTTCTCTGATAACTGTTCAATTTGAGAGGCGGCATTCACAGCATCTACCATCCAAAGGACAATCTCCGCCTGATCCAACTTCTGAAAAGTACGTTCAATACCCAAACTTTCAATCGTGTCATTGGTTTCCCGGATTCCGGCGGTATCAATGAACCGGAAAGTGATTCCTCCGATATTGACAGTATCTTCGATTACATCACGTGTTGTCCCGTGAATATCACTGACAATGGCTTTATCCTCATTCAATAATACATTCAGTAAAGTCGATTTTCCGGCATTTGTTTCACCGATGATAGCTACGGGAACACCATTCTTAATGGCGTTGCCGACACTAAATGAATGAGCCAACCGTGAAATGACCTGTTCAATTTCATCTGCCAATTTCCTTAATGCCGAACGATCGGCAAATTCCACATCCTCTTCACTGAAATCCAACTCCAATTCAATCATGGAAGTGAAATTCAACAACTTGTTGCGTAGATCTGTCAGCTCTTTACTGAATCCACCCCGCATCTGGCTCATTGCCAATCGGTGAGTGGCAGCAGATGAAGAAGCAATCAAGTCCGCCACGGCTTCTGCCTGACTTAAATCCATCTTTCCATTGAGGAAAGCACGTTGCGTATATTCTCCCGGCTGGGCCATGCGGCAACCGTTCTTAATAAGCAACTGCATCACCTGTTGAAGAATATAAGTGGAACCATGACACGTGATTTCCGTGCTGTCTTCTCCCGTATACGAATGAGGAGCACGGAAAAGGCTGACGAGTACTTCATCAATCATTTCGTCTCCGTCATAAATACGCCCGAATGTCAAAGTATATGGTTTTTGTCCGCTCAATAATTTGCCTGCTTTGGCTGGCTTGAAGATGCTGCCGGTGATGGAAATAGCTTCCGGACCGGAAACACGGATGCTTCCGATAGCACCGCCTTGAGCGGTAGCGATGGCGCAGATAGTATCTTGAATCATTGTTTTTTCGTTTTGGATGAGCAAAGATAATTGTTTCTAAGTAAAAAACAGAAAAATGAGCACAACTTATACTTTATTTGTTTATATTTGCTGCCGTGCAGTGGTACACCAAACAAAATAAAACAATAATGCTTATGGAACCAGCGATCAATTTATATTCCTCCAATGAAAAGAGTGAACTCATACGGGAGAACTCACAAGAAATTCTATCTGTCCTTGCAGCTCATCAAATAGCTTTATGGGAGTATGATATCATTACAGGTAAATGCTCTTTTTCTGACGATTATTTCTCTACACTTGGACTGAAAAATGCCGGAGTTCTTTTTGAAGATATTGATAGTTTCTATCGGTTTGTTCATCCGGAAGATGCTGAAGCTTACAAACAGGCTTTTGCAGAGATGCTTTCATCAGACTCTAAGACTTCACAAATCAGAGTCCGTTGTATTGGTGAACAGGGGAAAGTGGTTTGGTTGGAAGATCATTTCTTGTCCTATAAAGAGAGTTGTGCAAGCCATCCGGGTAAAGTGCTGGCGTACACGGTGAATGTCACTTCACAGTGCGAAAAAGAGCAACATATCAAATATCTGGAAGAATATAACCGCAAAATTATTGAGGCACTGCCGGAATTCATTTTTATTTTTGATGATAATTTCTTTATTACCGATGTCCTGATGGCACCGGGGACGATTTTACTTCATCCGGTAGAAGTGTTACGCGGAGCAGACGGGCGATCTATTTATTCACCGGAGGTTAGTGACTTATTCCTCTGTAACATTCGCGAGTGTCTGCAAGACAGTCAGTTGAAAGAAATTGAATATCCGGTTGAAGTGGATGGGTGTGTACATTATTTTCAGGCGCGTATCGCCCCTTTTGAGGGGAACAGAGTGTTGGCGTTGATACATGATATTGGAGATCGGATTCAGCGTTCGCAGGAATTGATTGAAGCAAAACGTCGTGCAGAGGATGCTGATAAGATGAAGTCGGTTTTCCTGGCGAATATGAGCCATGAGATTCGTACCCCGTTGAATGCTATTGTTGGCTTTTCGGAGATTATTGCGGTGACGGAGGGTGAAGAAGAGAAAAGGGAGTATCTGGAGATTATCCAGAGAAATAGTAACCTGTTACTGCAGCTGATTAATGATATTTTAGACCTTTCCCGTATTGAATCCGGTAAATCGGAAATGCATTTCCAGCAGGTTGAGATTGCGGGGCTAGTGGAAGAAGTGGAAAAAGTGCACCAACTGAAGATGAAGTCGAATGTAGAATTGAAAGTGATTCGCCCCGAAGGAGAATACTGGACTTCTACCGATCGTAACCGTGTGATGCAAGTATTGTTCAACTTCTTGTCGAATGCGATTAAAAATACGGAAAAGGGAAGTATAACCTTAGGCTTGAAACATGAAGGACCCTGGCTGAAACTGTATGTCAGCGATACGGGTTGCGGTATATCCAAAGAGAAACTCCCGCAAATTTTTACCCGTTTTGAGAAGCTGAATGACTTTGTGCAGGGCACCGGATTAGGGCTTTCAATTTGTAAAAGCATTGTAGAACGGTTGGGCGGTCGCATCGAAGTAACTTCAGAGTTAGGGCAGGGGAGTATGTTTGCACTCTATTTGCCTTATCAGGAAATACCGAAGGAGGTTGTCGAAAGAAGGCTTCAGCATAAGAAGAATGTCGATGAGGATAAACGTAAGAATATATTAGTGGTAGAGGATATTGAATCGAATTTTGCTCAACTTAATATTCTTTTGAATAAGGAATATATTATTTCATGGGTGCGCAACGGACAGGAAGCCATTAATAGTTTCATCCGTGAAAAGCCGGATTTGATTCTGATGGATATCCGTATGCCGATCATGGACGGTATTCAAGCCACTGAAAAGATCCGTGCTATTTCCCTGACTGTACCTATTATTGCAGTGACCGCATATGCTTTCTATACTGAACAGCAACAGGCTATTCAGGCAGGATGTAACGCTGTTATCTCAAAGCCTTATTCTTTAGAGAGGTTAAAAGAGACGATAGAATCTTATATCGGATAATTAATTTTTTGAAAAAGAACTAACATTCAGGATGTTGTAGTGTTACTTGTCATATAGTAGTAACATTATAATATATTGGAATATGGAGAAAGTGAAAAAGATTGTCCTTATCGGGGCAAGTGGTTTTGTGGGTTCTGCGCTTCTGAATGAAGCTTTGAATCGTGGTTTCGAAGTTACGGCTGTGGTTCGTCATCCGGAAAAGATAAAGAATGAAAATCTGAAAGTGGTGAAAGCCGATGTTTCTGTGCTTGATGAAGTGGTTGGCGTTTGTAAAGGTGCAGATGCTGTTATTAGTGCATTCAATCCGGGATGGAATAATCCTGATATATACGATGAAACGATTAAAGTCTATCTGACCATTATTGATGGAGTGAAGAAAGCTGGCGTCAATCGTTTTTTGATGGTTGGGGGTGCCGGTTCTTTGTTTATTGCTCCGGGCTTGCGTCTGATGGATTCCGGTGAAGTACCTGAAAATATATTGCCGGGAGTGAAAGCTTTAGGAGAGTTCTATCTGAACTTTTTAAAGAAAGAAAAAGAAATAGACTGGGTGTTTTTCTCTCCGGCGGCAGATATGCGTCCGGGAGTCCGTACAGGGCGTTACCGGCTGGGAAAAGATGATATGATTGTAGATGTCGTAGGCAACAGCCATATCTCTGTGGAAGATTATGCCGCCGCCATGATCGATGAGTTGGAATATCCGAAACATCATCAGGAGAGATTTACGATTGGTTATTGATAAAATAACAAATCAAAAATAGCTGTGTAATATAATGATGCTATATTGAAAGATGTAAATGATAAAAAATGGCTTGAATCTATACGTTATCAGTGGAAGATTCAAGCCATTATCTATTTTTCGATGGCAGTTTTGTTCTTTCGATTACAATTTAATCCTTTTGGATATAGATGATTTATATTCTGTCAAGTACTGTCTTAATCAGCGTATCGATTGTATTCTTATATCCGGTGTTGGCTTCTTTGATAAGTCGGTTGGCTATCACCATGCAGACGGTCATTGCTTTATGTCCCATCAACCGGCTAAGTCCTGCCAAAGCCGAACTTTCCATTTCGAAGTTGGTGATTTTGTAACTTTTATATTCGAATGTCTCAATCTTATCATTCTGTTTCGGGTCTGCTAACGGGATACGAAGTTCACGTCCTTGAGGACCGAAGAAACCTCCGGCAGCGATTGTCACTCCACGTACCATGTCATCTTTGGCAATCCGGTCAATCAATTCTTCACTGGCATCAATGACATAAGGAGCGGGAGCACACATATTTCCCGACCAACCCATGTGATTGAGGAAGGCACGTTCGAAAGGTAAATCGCATACGGCATTACGTCCGGCATAGAAATTCAGTAATCCGTCGAAACCAATGGACTTTTGTGAACAGACAAAAGTTCCGACAGGAGTATTGGGCTGCAGACCGCCACATGTGCCGATACGCACTAATTCCAGTTGGCGGAACTGATCCTTTTCTTCGCGGGTGACAAAGTCGATATTGGCGAGTGCATCCAATTCATTCATCACGATGTCGATGTTATCGCAACCGATTCCGGTAGAGACTACCGTAATCCGTTTACCTTTATAAGTACCCGTGATGGTTTTGAATTCGCGGCTTTCCACTTCACATTCTTTGTTTTCGAAATGAGAAGCTACGAGTGCTACACGTCCGGGGTCACCTACCAGAATTACTTTGTCTGCCAACCATTCGGGTTTTACGTGAAGATGGAATACTGAACCGTCTTCATTGATTATCAATTCAGAGGATGGAAAGTACTTTTTCATGTTATTGAAGGGTTTTAGTTTTATAATAGGATTGTATCTATAAATAGAAACGCCGGAACCGGATTTAAGTTCAGAAGAAGCCTCTATCTTTTTCTTTTGGAAAAGTGGAGTACGTCTTGCAACTGAAATGAAATCGGATTCCGGCGTTTGTAATAGATTATTTGCTCAATGGCTGGTTGCCTGTATTGCCTGTTGTAGGCTTGGCGATATTCTCACGCATTGAAGTATCAGCTTCGATATTCTTCATGCGATAATAATCCATGATGCCTAAGTTTCCACTGCGGAAAGCTTCAGCCATTGCTTTAGGAACTTCAGCTTCTGCTTCGATCACTTTGGCACGGGCTTCCTGTGCTTTTGCTTTCATTTCCTGTTCGGAAGCTACTGCCATAGCACGGCGCTCTTCGGCTTTTGCCTGTGCGATGTTCTTGTCTGCATTAGCCTGGTCAATTTGCAGGGCCGCACCGATGTTCTTACCTATGTCGATGTCCGCAATATCAATAGATAGGATCTCGAAAGCAGTTCCTGCGTCCAGACCTTTGCGAAGTACCAGTTTAGAAATAGAATCCGGATTTTCCAATACCGATTTATGATTTTCAGAAGAACCGATAGACGAAACGATACCTTCGCCTACACGGGCAAGAATCGTGTCTTCACCTGCACCACCAACCAACTGTTTGATACTGGCACGTACTGTTACTCTGGCTTTAGCTATTAACTGAATACCATCTTTGGCAACAGCCGTAACGGGAGGGGTGTCAATCACTTTAGGATTTACGGACATCTGCACTGCTTCAAACACATCTCGCCCTGCGAGGTCGATGGCAGTGGCCATTTGAAACGATAATTCTATATTTGCCTTTGATGCGGATACTAAGGCATGGACTACTTTTTCCACATGTCCTCCCGCCAGGTAATGGGCTTCCAGTTCGTCACGGGTAATGTTTTTTAATCCGGCTTTGTGAGCCTCGATCATTCCCGGCACAATGATATAAGGCGGAACATTACGTATACGCATCAGGAATAGTTGTATCAACGAGATGTTGACACCAGATACTTTGGCCGACAACCATAAAAAGAACGGCACATAATGGAAAAATAGTATTAGGAAAATAATACCTCCAACAATCAGAAGGATAGGTAAGTACAGAGATGTTTCCATTGATAATTTGTATTAAGTGAATATTATTCTTTGCGTTTCTCAACCATGATTGTACCGTCGGTAATACGGTTTACAATAATCGGAGTCTTCTCATTGAGGAATCCGTCCATAGACTTTACTTCCACAATTTTTCCGTTTATCTCGGCATAACCGATTTGTGCCAGACGTGTAGTACTGATTCCTGTGTCACCCGCTTTGACGCTATCTTCTGCGCTACGGTCTACTTTTGAATCAATATCCTTTTTCAACGCCAGTTTATCCAGCATTTTCGATCGCATAAACCAGATCAGTGATCCAATGCAGGCAACCGCTGATATGCCAAGAGTGACGAATCCTCCTGCCATACCTAATTTGTCGAACGCATAGTAGTTGGCATACAGGATGCAAACCAATGCAGAAATTCCGGCCAGGCTAATGCCCGGGATGACGAACAGTTCTACCAAAAACAGTATGACTGCGGCAATAATGAGAACGGCGATAATGAGTATATCCATAGTTCAGAGTTATTATTTATTTTGTTTTTTCTGCATTACGTACATTCACTTCGAGAGCATCCAGTTCTTCGGACATTTGCAATATCCGCTTTTCAAGGTCGAGAATGGCAGGAGCCATTTTGGCTTTTCCCTGTTGGTTGGCACCGGCATATTGTTGTCGAAGGCTGTTCAGCTTTTCTTCTTGTTGATAATAGTCTTTTTCCATCTGCTGATAGCGTTGGAAAAGTGTCTTGGCTTTTGCGGATTTAAAGTCGCTCATCAGATAGTAAGTCGTATGGTCGTCAATGACAAACTCAAAATCCATGGCACGGCGTTCTTTGGGCTTATGACTGATAGCAGCTTCCAATCGTTGCAGTGCTTCGGTAACCGCTTGTTTATCCTTCCAGGTTTCTTTCAGCGAATGAATCTGCGCCAGACGAATGATCTGTTGCTGCTCCATTGCTTCATAATTATAAGTCTGTTTGGAAGTGTTAGGAATGAATACATAAATACATACCTTTCCTTCCGGTTGGAAACGGTCGGAAGCAAACCATCCGAGGTTGTTGTATTCATCAATGACATACATATAATCGTTGTACGGCGAGTTGAACGGCATACCCACATTTTCCGGAACAAGATAAGTGTCGGTATTTGTGTTGTAGCGAGTGACAAAAATATCATAGCCACCCAGTCCCTCGCCATCGCTGGCGTAATAAACGGTGACTCCGTCCGATAGGACAAACGGATAATTCGCATTGCCGGAAGCATTGATACTACCCGGTAACGGGCGTCCGTCACTCCATTCATTCAACAATTTATTCTTTGAGAAGATGTCAAGATTACCTTTCTCACCCTTTTCGCTATAATAAATTTTATTTCCGATTTCTGTTTCATAAACAGTTCCCGGATGATCTCCTTCTGTCTTGAAGAACTCATTGAAAGTAAACAGCTTGCCCGATTCTTCGCTAATCTTGTAAGCGTTCAGGAAAGTCGCCTTGTCCACAACGAAGCTGTCGATGATGCACACATCTTCAACTCCCTTCAACATACGGAGGTCGGATTTACTTTTCTCCAGAAGCTTTTCCGCTTCTTCCGTCGATTTTTTACGTTTACTTAAATCTGCGATATATTCCTCAAAGCAGTTCACAGCGTCTTCAAAGCGGTACGTCTCATTATATGCTTGTCCCAAATAGAGTTGTCCACCGGTGATACGTTTCTTTACTGCTATTTCAAGAGGTTTCACTGCCTCTTCCGCCTCTCCGGTTTTCAGGCAACATACGCCATACCAATAATTATAATTCCCGTTCGACGGTTGTGATTTAGCATACTTCTTAAAAACTGGTTTGGCTTGTTCGTACTCACCTTTGGTAAATAAGGTGCGTGCCTGTTCCAACGTTTGTGCAGAGACTTCGCAAAGGAAGAGGCTGCAAATTAAAAATAGAATATATTTTCCTTTCATCGTTTTGAGCGTTTATGAGTGACGGGTAGATTGAAAACATTGCTGCTTTCGGGCACCGGTCTATTTATCAATTGTTCAAAAGTACAAATTTATTAGAAATAAACCCTTTTTCAGTGATTCTATTATGTTAATTCTTCTTTAAATCATTCTTTTCGCTTACTTTTGCAGCCGATTTTCAAAGATATGACACAATTTACGGAAGAAGAGAAAACCATTCGCCGCATTGAACGGCGGTTTAGCAAAGGAGTGGTGCAATATGGATTGATAGAAGAAGGAGACAAAATCCTTATCGGACTGTCGGGAGGAAAAGATTCGTTGGCGCTTGTGGAACTGTTGGGGAGACGCGCACGTATCTATAAACCTCGCTTTTCTGTCGTTGCCGTCCATGTAGTGATGAAGAATATTCCTTATCAGAGTGATACTGAATATTTGAAAGCGCACTGTGAAGCGTATGGAGTTCCCTTTGTGCAGTATGAGACTGCCTTTGATCCTGCTACCGACACACGTAAATCTCCCTGTTTCCTCTGTTCATGGAACCGTCGGAAAGCCTTGTTCACAGTTGCCAAGGAACACGGATGCAATAAAATCGCTCTCGGTCACCATATGGATGATATTTTGGAAACTTTATTGATGAATATCACTTATCAGGGAGCTTTCAGTACAATGCCGCCCCGGTTGGTGATGAAGAAGTTTGATATGACAATTATTCGTCCGATGTGTCTGGTTCATGAAGCCGATTTGGTAGAATTGGCGGCTTTGCGTCATTATCAGAAGCAAGTGAAGAATTGTCCTTATGAATCGCAGTCCAGCCGGAGTGATATGAAAGGAGTTTTACAGCAGTTGGAAGCGATGAACCCGGAAGCTCGTTATAGCCTTTGGGGTAGCATGACTAATGTACAGGAGGAATTATTACCAGATAAAATAGATTAATTTGAATAGATTGTTATGAAAGGATTCTATACCATTTTGTTGCTGATCGTATCTAATGTCTTTATGACATTCGCTTGGTACGGACATTTAAAGATGAAACAGGAGTACAGTTGGTTTGCGGCTCTTCCGCTGATCGGTGTGATTGCGTTCAGCTGGGCGATCGCCTTTTTTGAATATTCCTGTCAGATACCGGCCAATCGTATTGGCTTTATAGGTAATGGAGGCCCGTTTTCATTGATGCAACTAAAAGTCATTCAAGAGGTAATAACACTTGTTATTTTTACAGTGTTCACTACAATCTTCTTTAAAGGTGAGGCTTTACATTGGAATCATCTGGCTGCATTTGTTTGTCTGATTGCAGCAGTGTATTTCGTGTTTATGAAATAGATATTTGCCAATTGAATAGAGGCTCTGTTTTACTCAAGTAGAACCTCTATTTTATACAAGCAGAGGCTCTATTAATGTCCAATAGAGCCTCTGCTTGTATAAAATATATATTATTATGGAGTAGCTATGTATTTTTTCATTCCTTCCGTGTAGAAAGTCTTGAACTCTCCATTTTCTCCGCTATAAATAAAGTAGGCGTCAATCGTTGTATCCGCTTTGCAGAAAGCTTCCGCTTCTTCCAGTCCCATCACCATGAAGGCGGTGGCAAGGGCGTCGGCAGTCATACAGTCTTTGGCGATTACCGTAGAGGACAAGATGTTGTGTTGTACCGGATAGCCAGTTCTGGGGTCAATCGTATGGGCGTATTTCTTCCCATCCTTATAATAATAGTTACGATAGTTTCCGGAAGTAGCCAAGCCTAAATCTGTTATCTCAAGAATTGTCTGTAAGTCTTGGTTTACGGCCAGTGAATCGTCGACGGGCTTATTGATTCCAATGCGCCATAAGCCTTTGGAAGGATTTTTCCCTTTCACTACCACCTCGCCGCCTATATCTACCATATAGTTTTTTATTCCCTTACGGTCGAGCAGTTGTGCGATTACGTCTACCGAATACCCTTTGGCGACGGCACTACAACTTAACATAGTGCGAGGATCCTGTTTGATGACTTTGCCGTTATCCATTTTCACTTTTTCATATCCGGTGATTTGTAACAGACTGTCTATCATTAATGAATCAGGAAAAGCACCTTTTTTGAAACCGAATCCCCAAGCATTGGCAAGAGGGGCCACTGTAATGTCGAAAGCACCCTTTGTCTCGCGGGAAATTTCCATCGAGCGGTTGAAACATTTCTGGAAAAAACTATCAGTCACCAGCTCTTCATTGCGGTTGACGCGACTGATAACAGAACTGTCATTGAATGGAGATAAAGATTGGTCGAAGCGTTTCAGTTCAGCTTCTATTTCCGGTTTTAAATCACCGTCATGCTGATAAGTAATTTTATACACTGTCCCAAATACCAAACCTTTGACACTATAATAGCCAACTTGTTGATTATGTCTGACTAATATCCAGATAGTTGCCAAAATCAAGAAAGCCAGCCAAAGGAAACTTTTCTTTGTTTTCATACGCTCTTCTATTTGATGAGAAAACTCGTTTTATTGAAGAAATAAATGTTCAATTAATATCTTTAGTCCGATAATGACTAGAATGATACCTCCCCATAACTCCGCTTTCAGTTTCCGGGCGATGCCACAGCCACATTGGATACCAAAGATCAGCCCGATGAGCGACATGGCGAAAGATACAAATCCGATGATAAGGATAGGAGAGATGATTTCTGTATAGTCCTGCACTCCTAAACAAGCAAAGGAGATACCGACTGCCAATGCATCAATACTTGTGGCTATCGCCATCGTCAATACCACTTTCGGATTTGCCGGATTGAACAGTTTACAACATTCTTCTTCTTTGAAAGATTCTAAAATCATTCGTCCGCCTAAGAAGGCAAGAATCGCGAAAGCAATCCAATGGTCTACACTTTCTATAAGATGACTGAATGTCTTTGCACACATCCATCCGATAAATGGCATGATTGCCTGAAAAAGGCCGAAAGCAAAAGCCATGACTAGCATGGGTTTCCATCGGGTACGTTTCAAAATAATACCGCTTGCAATTGAGACAGCGAAACAATCCATCGCCAGACCTATTGCAAGCAGCCAAATCTCTAGTCCTGTCATTGTATTCTAAAGAGGCAATTTATAAATAAGGGAATAAGTGATTCCCATGTTACTCGATTTAAATTTTCCGTAACCGGGCACGTACCATGGGTCTCCATATTCTCCGGTAGATGCTTTGGTTTTGTATTTCATACGTACTGACCACCCCATGTTGAAGTTTTTGTAAATACGTACTTTGACGCCTAAAACGATTTCCAGCCATTGCACCGATCCTTTCATGCCCAGATGGCTGAATGGCACACTTCCTCCCCAATAACCGTCTTCCAAACTCGGGTTGCTTATCGCATCTCCCCAGATAGGATCGTCTGCCGGCATCGTGGAAACATCATATTTAAATGAACTGAATGCATAGCGAAGTCCTGCATACAAGTAGCTGTTCTTCTCTTTTTTCTTTGCCATGGTGTTGTAATCCACGCCGATTCGGAAGAATGGAGCCATTTTGCTTTTGTAGTGTATGCCTGTTTCGCTCCAGGTATCTGTTCCTCCCATACCAAACTCAATGGTAGGGATGAATTTGTTCTTGAGGTTAACGGCTACACTGACTTCGGAACTCATAAAGTCACCTCCCAGCAGCTTGCTTCCAATACCATATAAATCCACACCGACATACGTACCATTGTAAAGCGGAATGGTATCTATCTCGGCAACCTCTTTTTTCTTCTGGTCTCTTTTAGGCGTTTGCACCGGACGTTGCTGTTGTGCCAGCAACGGAAGCCCAATGCAAAAGAGTAGAAGCAGACTAATTAGTCGTTTCATCAGGTGTGCGTTCTGGCCGATAATTATAGAATATCTGCAAGTTCTCGATTTCATTTGTATTGGCTTCTTTATTTTTTATATGAAGAGAATCTATCTGGTCCGGCTGCCCGTTGCCAGAGGGGGGAGGGTTGCCCGGTCTTCCCGGTTTTCCAAATTTAGCGCTGATTATATTTTGTTTCATCATATAACCACATTCCATGGACTGGAAATAAGGGGTATTCTGTTGTACAATGTATAATGTGTCAACATCTTTTTCTCTACGTTTGGGATCGTATCTGAATATGAACACAGTAGTGTCACTTGTGTATCGTAGTGGCAGCATCAGGGTATGCACATTCTTTTCATTGTTCAGGATGATAGAGTCAGTGCCCAATGCTGTGATTGTTAATGAATCAAGCGTGTCTTTTAATGCAACAGTAGGATTATCCGGATCAATGGTATATATTGTGCAGTACATCATCGGACGTCCTGCCAATGAGCAATCGTTCTCATCCGAGCAGGCACTATGTAAGCTGACTGCACCGCCAATGATAGTCAATATGAGAAAGATGCGAATTAAATTCTTCATAGTCAGTTTATTGAATGTGAATCAAATTTTCTTTTCTATCTGATAGTTATTCCGTTCCGGTGCATTGCGCGAGATGAGTTCGCCAAGGAATCCGGCTAAGAATAATTGTGTACCTATAATCATTGCCGTAAGTGACAAATAGAAATAGGGAGAGTCGGTCACCAGTCGGTAAGGGAGACCGTTGGACATGGCGTATAATTTACTGGCGCCTACAATGATGACAGAAATCATACCGATCAGGAACATCAATGATCCCAGCAGTCCGAAGAAATGCATCGGTTTAACTCCGAATTTGGAAAGGAACCACAAGGAAATCAAATCCAGATATCCGTTTACAAAGCGGTTTAGTCCGAATTTAGTTGTTCCATATTTGCGTGCCTGATGGTGTACTGCCTTTTCACCGATTTTCTTGAATCCGGCATTCTTTGCCAGATAGGGGATGTAACGGTGCATCTCGCCATAGACTTCGATATGTTTTACAACGTCTTTTCGATATGCTTTCAGACCACAGTTGAAGTCGTGCAGGTTTTTGATGCCTGATACTTTGCGGGCGGTAGCATTAAACAACTTGGTGGGCAGTGTCTTTGAAATAGGATCATATCTCTTTTGCTTCCAGCCGGATACCAGGTCATAGCCATCCTTTGTAATCATCCGGTAAAGTTCGGGGATTTCATCCGGGCTATCTTGCAGGTCGGCATCCATCGTTATGACTACATTTCCTTCCGCTTCAGCGAATCCACAGTAGAGTGCAGGTGATTTACCGTAGTTACGGCGGAATTTGATACCTTTTACATGTTCCGATTGAGCTTTAAGCTTTTCGATCACTTCCCATGAATGGTCGGTACTTCCATCGTTTACGAAAATCACTTCGAATGAGAATCCGTTGGCTTGCATTACCCGTTCTATCCAAGCATAGAGTTCGGGTAGTGACTCTTCTTCATTGAATAATGGGATTACAACTGATATATCCATTTTTTAATTACTAATTACTTACGAATTACAAATTACGATTGAGACACTCCGTCATTTTCCGGTTTGGCCTTTTTCATTACCATCAATGCGGTGGGAATGGCCAGGATGCTTCCCCAAAATACATCCCATGACAATAGTTGCATGGTGATATTGATGGAAGTAAGTGAACGGGCGGTATCTATCGTTTCTTTTATAACTTCTTTGTTTTCTATCAGAGCCGGGGTGTTGGTCATCAGTTCGTCCCACAACTGGATGTAAGAGTTGATGATAAATCCATGATCGATGAATTGGAAATAGGCGTAGTGGGCCACAGCTACCAGCAGAGAAGCAAACATATACATAAATATGGTAAAGAGCATGGCATGCGAAAATTGGATACTTCCCCCGCAAATCTTATCCCGGTACATTTTCGCATAGTGATATCCGATGAAAGGTACGGACAATGTCAGGATTACAAATAAAAGCGAAAGGAAAGGTATGTGGAATCCCAACGGAAATAATATGAACTTCAATATCCAGTAGATTCCCATATACGTGCCAAAATGCATGGCATATTTTTGTAAATAGCTTCTGTTCTCTGTCATCTTCATTTATAAATTGCGCACAAAGGTACAAATAATATCGGTTGGTAGGGGAAATCTGGTTGTTAAAGTTAATAAAGCAGAGGAAGTTGCTGTCTGAATATTTTTTTGCAATTTTAATTGCCTGAAATGTAGCCTGTTAGTCTTTTATTAGTAAAAAAGTTGTCTGCAGCTATTGCAGAATACATAAAAATGTCTACCTTTGCAACCGCAAAACGGGTAAGTCCTATACGGCCAGCTCCCTTCGAATCCTCCAGGGCTTGATCGCAGCAAAGGTAGTTGGTTGTAGCGGCGCGATATAGCAAGCTTACCCACCCGCCTCTTTAGCTCAGTTGGCCAGAGCACGTGATTTGTAATCTCGGGGTCGTTGGTTCGAATCCGACAAGAGGCTCAAAAAAAGGATATATAACAAATCCAAGAAAAAAGCATTCAGGTATTAGTCTGGATGCTTTTTTTTATATTTGCATATTATCGAAATACGCAGTTCCCTAATTGTTGTAATATTCCATTTTTAAGAAAAGCAAATATTTATAGTTTCTTTTTGATTCATCATTGTTATTCATTCTTGTATATTATGCTCCGGATAGGACCTGAGTAAAAGCATCACATTGGATAAATGGCGTTGCAATATTCCATGAAGTTGCTTGATGATATTTATATTCCCGGAGAGAAAAACGATGAATTGCAGTTGAGAGGCAATTTCCTGATTCGTTTGTTTGCGTTCTTTACTTTCGATGTTATTTTGCATTAGATAAATGCCTAATGCTTTCTGAATATCAGCTATTCCCTTATCCCATTCATGTTCGCCAAGTGTTTGAATGAAAGTACAATATTGCTTGAGCTTTTTGCTTAGCTTTTTTAAACTGTTGTATTCGGTGTCAATGGGAGGATTAATGTGCGCAGAGCGTATTATGTTTGACATCTGCAAATAATACGTTTTCATTCCATTTTCAGAATTGAATGTAGTCAGGATATACTGTTTCGTAGCTTCTGAAACCTCTTCCTGTAAGTCTTTTAATTGACTGTTTTCCATAATCATTAGAATTTAAAAGATGAATAATTAGATTGATGGGAGAGGAAGAAGTGCTAATAAAGAAGCGGTTTCGCCTGTCCCATTGTCAAACTCACCAGCGGTAGGTTTTGGGGTGCATTAACACTCCCGATGGGGGTACGAAACCGCCCATATAGGAGTTCACGTGCGGGCATAAAAATGCCCGCCGTAAAAATAGGCAGGTTTCCCCACCGCTATTAATAAGTTTGACGTTGCAAATGTAGCCTTATTAATTCAATTCGCAAAATATTGGAGATATTTATTGATGCTTAGTGAAGCTAGTTTTCTTACAATGCAAAAAGATTTAGTGAATGGTTAATATGTAAAAATCCCCGGATAATCAAATTGTCCGGGGATGAATTATTCAAGTAAGAGAATATTGAATTATTTAATTCTCTTGTAACCATATACAGCCAAATCTCCCAGTTCTTCTTCGATACGGAGTAACTGGTTGTATTTCGCCATACGGTCGGAACGGCTCAAAGAACCGGTTTTGATCTGTCCGCTGTTGGTAGCTACTGCGATGTCTGCAATAGTAGCATCTTCCGTTTCACCCGAACGGTGAGAAGTAACAGTAGTGTATCCATGACGGTGAGCCATTTCGATAGCGTTCAGTGTTTCTGTCAGCGAACCGATTTGGTTTACTTTAATCAGGATAGAGTTGGCACAGCCTTTTTCGATACCCATTGCAAGGAAATCTACGTTGGTTACGAACAGGTCGTCACCTACCAGCTGGCAACGGTTGCCGATGCGTTCAGTCAGCTTTTTCCAGCCTTCCCAGTCGTTTTCGTTCATACCGTCTTCGATAGAGTCGATAGGGAATTTGTTGATTAGTTCTTCCAGGTAGTCAACTTGTTCTGCGGAAGTGCGTTTCTTACCTTTTTCACCTTCAAACTTGGTATAATCGTAAATACCATCGTGGTAGAATTCGGAAGCAGCACAGTCCATGCCGATCATTACGTCCTTGCCCGGTTCGTATCCTGCTGCTTTGATAGCGGCCATAATAGAGTTCAAAGCATCTTCCGTACCTTCCAGGTTAGGAGCGAAACCACCTTCGTCACCTACGGCAGTGCTAAGGCCACGGTCTTTCAAAACCTTCTTCAAGGCATGGAATACTTCGGCGCCCATACGCAAACCTTCTCTGAAAGAAGGAGCACCTACGGGGCGGATCATAAATTCCTGAAATGCGATAGGAGCATCACTATGTGAACCACCGTTGATGATGTTCATCATCGGTACAGGCATTACATACGTATTTGTTCCACCGATATAGCGATATAGAGGAAGGTCCAGATAGTTGGCAGCAGCTTTGGCTACGGCAAGAGATACACCAAGAATAGCGTTAGCACCTAAATTAGATTTAGTCTTAGTGCCGTCCAATGCCAGCATTGCGTAGTCGATACCTCTCTGATTGAGTGAAGACATACCAATCAGCTTCGGAGCGATGATTTTATTTACATTATCAACCGCTTTTTGTACTCCTTTTCCACCATAGCGCTGTTTGTCACCATCGCGAAGCTCCAATGCTTCGTGTTCACCTGTGGAAGCACCCGACGGCACAGAGGCACGTCCCATAATGCCGGATTCCAATACTACGTCAACTTCTACTGTGGGGTTACCTCTTGAATCGAGAATTTCTCGAGCTACAATTTTTTCAATTTTCATCGTTTCTATTGTTTTTGAATAAGATTTCTGCAAAAGTACGGACTTGACGGGGAGTGAGAAATCACTATAAATAGGTATTCTTTTTGTGCCTATTCCCTATATGTCGTTAGTCCGACCTTATATTATAACAACGGGACGATGCTTTTTGTTTGAGTGCGAAGGGGTGAATTTGCAGGATTTTAATCTTCGATAATAACCCCTAACAATGGAAGCAAATCCATTGCTTGCAGGGAAGTGATGACAGCCCCTTTCAGATCACTGATGTTAAGCGTGATTCCGCTGATACGGGAAGTGCGCAAATCTATTCCACGAAGCGGAGCATGTGAAAAATCGGCTTCCACGAGATCACAACTCTCAAATGCGACGGATGAAAAACGGCAGTCGTTCAGACTTCCGTTGCGGAGCTGGCTGTGTGCAAAACGTACCTGGTTCATTTTACTCATAGCCAGATTGATATAACCTGCGTTGCAGTCATGCAGCAAGACGTGATTCATCGTTGTTTCCGATAAATTGGTACCCAATAGTTTGCAGGAAATGAATTCTACCCGGTAAAGAGAACTTTCAGCGAAAGAAATGTTGGATAAGTCGCAGTTCTCAAACCTGACATCGGTCAGCTGGGAGGAACGGAATTTACATTCGCTGAATGTCTGATGCTGAAAGGTGCAGTTTTTGAAACTTTTATAAGATTTGTCGATGCCTTCTTCTTTTCCTTTGCAGAATAAAAGATGAGAGACGGTTTCTTCTCTGTCGAGCCATTCCTGTAGGGTAGTAGTACTGACTTCCTGCTCTTCCATCATGGGAGGAACAACGCGGACGGGTTTGGTTGGGTTTCTTTTAATCATAAATATGTCAGTATGTTATGTTTTTATCATTTCCATTTCAGAATAATTTTGTAAGTGCATGCCCAAGGTATAACATAACAAATCCTAAAAACAAGCTAAGAGTAACATAAAGCGAGAGATAGAAGAAATTATCATTTTTAATTAGTTGAAAGTTCTCATTCATGAACGTTGAAAAGGTGGTGAATCCTCCGCAGAACCCTACAGTAAGAAACATTCTTAGATTGGAGTTCATCAGATTCCCTCGTTCGAAGAGTCCATAAAACAGACCGATGGCAAAACAACCGAGTACGTTGACCAGAAAGGTTCCTAAAGGAAAGGAAGTGATCTGATAATTCTGTGCATAGCGTGAGATGAGGTAACGTAGTATGCCTCCAGTGAAACTTCCCATGCCGATAAATAATAAAGTTTTGAGCATTAGCTGACAATTTAAGAGTTATACATTCAAATTGTAGGGATCATCAGCTCCAAAGGGCGGTTAAAGGCTAATCCCATAGCCGATGCAAAGATAGAAAAAAGATAAAACTATCTGCAGAAAGCTTCAAAATCTTTTTCAAATTGTTTGAAGCCTCCGGTATAAATCTGATCTATCTGTTCGGACACTGTGGACGAATTGTTTTTGTTTTGGAGGGAGCGCACAAAATCATGGAATATCTGCCGGGGAATTTTCTCAATCCAAAAAGTAACAAGTGCATGGGAAAGGATATAGGCATATTGCTCATCGGTTCTTTGTTGCTGCATAAATTCTTTCTGGCGACTGTTGATGAAGGTGAGTAAATCAATGTCCCCTAACATATATATAGTGCGGATTCTTCCTTTTTCGTATTCGGTAAATGTATGTTGGAGTCCTTTTTTATTGGCTTTACAGTGCTCAAAGTATTCAGCAAGTCCCTCGTTAAACCAAATGGGAGGACGCCCTGCTGTAATTTTCAAGGTGAGGTGATGGCTCAGTTCGTGATAGATGATGCCAAGGCCTTGTTGATATTCTTTCTCTCTGCTTAATATAATAGCTTTCTGTAATCTGGGTATATATAAACCGTTTGTGCCTTTGGGGGGATGAATGTTGAATTTATCCAGATAAGTTAGAGCGTCTTCTCTTTTGTTGAACACTGTTAACTTGAGGTTAAGCGTATCAGGAAGTCCGAATTGTGAGTAGAATTCAACTTCATATTGAAGAGTCTGTTCAATCTTCCGGCGTTCTTTGTCAGTAAGCGGGTCGCCTTCATAAGTGATTTGTACGGTCTGTGCATGAAGTAAATCGCAAAAACAGACCCAAAGGAGGATTAGATGAAATACACGCATATTCTTTTCTTTATTTTGAGTATTTCTGTTTCTGAAATTTCTTTTTTTCACGTTTCGTCATTTCAAGCATGATCAGCTCGTCATCTATAGCCGATTTATAGGCAACTTTTTCATCTAGTTTTATATCTCCTTTATCTGTACGGAATACAGGAGTAAAATGAGAGTACGGATAACCTAGAGGACCATTTGAATCGAATTTATTGTTATCTAGAAAAAAGTAGGAGATTGATACTCCAAGTACTCCGGCTATTCCTATTGGTTGCCCGGTCATGATTTCCTCACCCCCTTGGATGAAATTCTGGCTCATCATAAGGTATGCGGCAAAAGTGTGATCGGGGTGGTATATTAATAATTGTTGTGGTAACACTGTTGTACATGCCACTCCTCTGCGGGTGGCATAAATGGTGTCACCTTCCTGAATTTGGAATATCATCGTTTTTGCAGATTCTTGCAAGGCGATTTGCCATTTTGTTTCTTTACCAGCTTTTACGGGAAGTGCGTAAGGAGTGCTGATTTTAAAATCTTTAGGAAATTGTCCGCGAAAGAACATATATCTGCTTGAATTCTTGAAGGGATTATTGGCATTGGAACCTTTCTCTATTCTGAATACCGTGTTTTTCCCTGGATTTAGATTGTATGAACGGTCGTTTTCGCGAAATAGATAATAGCTGCACAGGTCTTCGTTGTAATAGTTTAATTCTGTCCCTCCCTCTGGGGTCTGTTCCCATTTCGATTCAATGATACGGGGAGGCATCTCCATTAATTTTCGTAGGGATTGAGCGGAGGTATAAGTTGTAGATAATATAAAGAGAAACAATATCGTGTATTTAAGATCTTGTATCATAATAATATTAGATTATGTGTTTTTTAAAGTAAGATATTTTGCTTACAAATTTATCAATTATATATTAATATCACTGTATTCTTTGAACTTTTTAGCCTCTATTTTTTATTAGACATGGATTTTTAGGCTATTTCAGTATGATAATATACTTTGTTATTCCATGTAGATACTATATTTTTTCTGTTGAATGACTTTGCTATTGTGCTTATTAATAGCTTCTTATCTCTTTTGTGATATTCGGAAATACTATATTTTATTTATAATCCGGAGTAATGCTTGTCATTCCTGTCTATCTTTGCCATACGATTATTAACTAACTCATTTATATCATGAAGAACATGAAAATAGGAACTGCAATATGGGTCTGCCTGTTGCTCTCTTTTTTCTTCGGCACATCAGCAAAGGCCGAAAGTATCACTTCTCCTGACGGACAATTAAAACTAAATTTCTCTGTCAACACGCAAGGAGAACCGGTGTATGAACTCTCTTATAAAGGAAAAGAGGTGATTAAACCTTCGAAACTGGGACTGGAATTGAAAAATGATCCCGGACTGATGAACGGATTCACTCTGGCCGATATTAAAACTTCAGCTTTTGATGAAACATGGGAACCGGTGTGGGGAGAGGTGAAATCAATCCGCAACCATTATAATGAAATGGCTGTTACCCTGAATCAAAAGGCACAAGATCGTAATCTGATTATTTGTTTTCGTCTTTATAATGATGGCTTGGGCTTCCGCTATGAGTTCCCGCAACAAAAGAATCTGAATTACTTCGTTATAAAAGAAGAACATTCGCAGTTTGCTATGGCCGGCGATCATACGGCATTCTGGATTCCTGGCGATTATGATACGCAGGAATATGATTATACCGAATCCAAGCTTTCTGAAATTCGCGGATTGCTGCAGGGTGCAATCACCGGCAATGCTTCTCAAACATCTTTCTCTCCAACGGGGGTACAAACGTCCTTGCAAATGAAGACAGCCGATGGGTTATATATCAATCTGCATGAAGCGGCTTTGGTTGATTATTCTTGTATGCATCTGAACCTTGACGATCAGAATCTGATTTTTGAATCATGGTTGACTCCTGATGCAAAAGGGGATAAAGGTTATATGCAAACGCCTTGCCGTTCACCTTGGCGCACGGTGATTGTCAGTGATGATGCTCGTGATATTCTGGCTTCCAAATTGACTTTGAACTTGAATGAGCCTTGTGCCTACGAAGATGTTTCTTGGATTAAGCCGGTGAAATACATCGGTGTGTGGTGGGAAATGATTACCGGAAAAAGTTCATGGTCGTACACGGATGATGTTTATTCTGTGAAACTGGGACAGACGGATTATTCCAAAACAAAACCGAGCGGACGTCATGCGGCCAATAATGACAAAGTGAAGCGTTACATTGACTTTGCTTCCGAACATGGATTCGACCAGATCTTAGTGGAAGGCTGGAATGAAGGCTGGGAAGACTGGTTCGGAAATTCGAAGGATTATGTCTTTGATTTCGTAACTCCGTATCCTGATTTTGACGTGAAGATGCTCAATGCGTATGCAAAGGAAAAAGGAGTGAAGCTGATGATGCATCACGAGACTTCCGCTTCTGTACGTAACTACGAGCGTCATCTTGATAAAGCCTATCAGTTTATGATAGATAACGGATACAATGCTGTGAAGAGCGGGTATGTAGGTAATATTATTCCCCGTGGAGAACATCATTACGGGCAGTGGATGAACAATCATTATTTATATGCGGTGGAAAAAGCGGCCGAATATAAGATCTGTGTAAATGCTCACGAAGCAACCCGCCCGACAGGATTATGTCGCACATATCCGAATCTGATCGGTAATGAATCGGCTCGTGGCACGGAATATGAAGCCTTTGCAGGGAATAAGCCGTTCCATACTACCTTGCTTCCTTTCACTCGTCAGATTGGTGGACCGATGGATTATACACCGGGTATCTTTGATACAAAACTTTCTTTCCTGTCGGGCGACCATAGCTTTGTACGTACTACTTTGGCAAAACAATTGGCACTTTATGTAACGATGTACAGTCCTTTGCAAATGGCAGCCGACCTTCCGGAAAGTTACGAACGTCACATGGATGCATTTCAATTTATCAAGGATGTAGCCGTTGATTGGGATGACAGCAAGTATCTGGAAGCGGAACCGGGAGATTATATTACCGTAGCACGTAAGGCAAAAGGTACTGATAACTGGTTTGTAGGTGGTATCACCGATGAGAATCCCCGTACTTCTGCTTTTACACTTGATTTTCTCGAACCGGGAAAACAATATGTAGCTACTCTCTACGCTGACGGAAAGGAGGCGGATTTTGAAAAGAATCCTACTTCTTACCAGATAAAAAAAGGACTTGTAACAAACAAGAATAAGATGTCTGTGAAGCTGGCACGCAGCGGAGGATTTGCGGTAAGTCTGATTGAAGCAACTCCCGCTGACTTGAAAACGATCAAGAAATGGAAATAAGATTCAGGTAAAAAGATTGTTTACGGATTCCCCGCTTTTTAATAAATATTAGTTGTGCTTCGCAAAGAAAACTAAAACTTTGCGGAGCGTTTTTTTTATAGGATGGATTCTTTTTTGTACTTTTGCGCCATCTTTTTTAAAACATCATCAATAAAGAGAACAACATGGGAGGTTTTTTCGGAACAGTCTCGAAAACTAGTTGCGTGACTGATTTATTCTATGGCACAGATTATAACTCACATCTGGGTACCAAGCGGGGAGGACTCGCAACATATAGTGAGGAAAAAGGTTTTATACGCTCCATTCACAATTTGGAAAGTACTTATTTCCGAACCAAGTTTGAAGGAGAACTCGACAAATTCAAAGGAAACGCCGGCATCGGCATCATTAGCGACACAGACGCACAACCTATCATCATCAATTCTCACCTCGGGCGCTTCGCCATTGTCACAGTCGCTAAAATAGTCAATATCCAGGAATTGGAAGAAGAGCTTCTCAGTCAAAACATGCACTTCGCCGAACTTAGTTCGAGCAACACCAACCAGACGGAACTTATCGCATTGCTTATTATACAAGGTAGAACTTTTGTGGAAGGTATCGAGAATGTGTTTAAGCACATTAAGGGGTCTTGTTCGATGTTGCTTCTGACGGAAGACGGAAGTATCATCGCAGCACGTGACTGGTGGGGACGTACTCCGGTGGTGATTGGAAGGAAAGACGGTGCTTATGCTGCAACAAGCGAATCGTCCAGTTTTCCGAATCTGGATTATGAGATTGAGAAATATTTAGGTCCCGGTGAGATTGTCCGTATGTATGACGATCATGTTGACCAACTTCGCAAGCCCAACGAGGATATGCAGATTTGTTCGTTTTTGTGGGTGTACTACGGGTTCCCGACTTCTTGTTATGAAGGAAAGAATGTAGAGGAAGTGCGTTTCACCAGCGGATTGAAAATGGGACAGACAGATGAATCGGAAGTGGATTGTGCCTGCGGTATTCCTGATTCGGGAGTGGGTATGGCTTTAGGATATGCCGAAGGAAAGGGGGTTCCCTATCATCGTGCTATTTCCAAATATACACCGACATGGCCTCGTAGCTTCACTCCGAGCAATCAGGAGATGCGTTCGCTTGTAGCCAAGATGAAGTTGATTCCAAACCGTGCCATGCTGCAAAATAAACGTTTGTTGTTTTGTGACGATTCAATCGTACGGGGAACTCAATTGCGTGACAATGTGAAGATTCTGTATGATTACGGAGCGAAGGAGGTACACATGCGTATCGCTTGTCCGCCATTGATTTACGCTTGTCCGTTTGTTGGCTTTTCGGCTTCCAAAAATGCATTGGAGTTGATTACCCGTCGCATTATCAAGGAACTGGAAGGGGACGAGAATAAGAACCTGGAGAAATATGCTACTACCGGTTCGCCGGAATACGAAAAAATGGTTAGCATTATTGCCGAGCGTTTCGGTCTCAGTTCATTGAAGTTTAATACGCTGGAAACGCTGATTGAGGCTATCGGATTACCTAAATGTAAGGTTTGTACACATTGCTTTGATGGTAGCAGCCATTTTTAAAGTAGTCAGATAGGATATTTAAGTATCCGGATAAAAGTATACAATAAAAAAGAGCCGTGAATTGCTTTGTAATTCACGGCTCTTTTTTTACCTTTACGGCACTATAAACTATCAATTTGTAAATTGTAATTAGTAACTTGTAATTAAAACAATATGACTTTAGTAGACAGATTTTTAAAGTATGTAAGCTTCGATACACAATCTGATGAATCGACAGGGCTTACTCCAAGTACTCCGAAGCAGATGATTTTTGCTGAATACTTGAAAAAAGAGTTGGAATCTTTGGGATTGGAAGATATTACTTTGGATGAGCATGGATATCTTTTTGCTACACTTCCTGCCAATATAGATAAAGAAGTACCCACTATCGGGTTTATTGCCCATATGGATACAAGTCCTGATATGACGGGTAAGGATGTCACTCCACGCATTGTGGAAAAGTATGACGGTTCGGATATTGTGCTTTGTGCTGAAGAGAAGGTGGTCCTTTCTCCGTCACAATTCCCGGAATTACTGGATCATAAGGGGGAAGACTTGATTGTGACCAATGGAAAGACGTTGCTTGGTGCTGACGATAAAGCCGGGATTGCGGAAATTGTATCTGCAATGGTGTATCTGAAGGAACATCCGGAAATCAAGCACGGAAAAATCCGTATCGGCTTCAATCCGGACGAAGAAATTGGTGAAGGTGCCCATAAATTTGATGTAGAGAAATTCGGTTGCGAATGGGGATATACGATGGATGGAGGTGAAGTAGGGGAGTTAGAATTTGAAAATTTCAATGCTGCCGCTGCTAAAATTACCTTTAAAGGACGTAATGTGCATCCGGGATATGCCAAGAATAAGATGATTAACTCAATCTATCTTGCCAATCAATTTATCACATTGCTACCCTCTCAGGAAAGACCGGAGCATACGACCGGTTACGAAGGATTTTATCATTTAATCGGTATTCAGGGAGATGTGGAGCAAAGCACTGTATCTTATATCATCCGCGATCATGACCGTGCGAAATTTGAGAACCGTAAAAAAGAGATGGAACGTCTGGTTGCTCAAATGAATGCTGAACATGGGGCGGGTACTGCAACTCTCGAATTGCGCGACCAGTATTATAATATGCGTGAGAAGATAGAACCGGTAATGCATATCATCGATACCGCTTTTGCTGCGATGGAAGCTGTGGGTGTGAAACCGAATGTAAAACCGATTCGTGGAGGTACGGATGGTGCGCAGCTTTCTTTCAAGGGATTGCCTTGTCCGAATATCTTTGCCGGTGGGCTGAATTTCCACGGTCGTTACGAATTTGTGCCTATCCAGAATATGGAGAAAGCAATGAAAGTGATTGTGAAAATAGCAGAACTGGTGGCTTCCAAATAAAAAGACGGTAAGCTCCGGTAATACTTAATACCTGATACTTAATACTTAAAACTTAATACTTTAAAATAATGAAAACCACTCCGTTTACAGAGAAACATATAGCACTTGGTGCTAAAATGCACGAGTTTGCAGGTTATAATATGCCTATTGAATATTCCGGTATCATTGATGAACACATAACTGTTTGTCAGGGTGCCGGTGTATTTGATGTATCGCATATGGGAGAATTTTGGGTGAAAGGTCCGCAAGCGTTGGCCTTTCTGCAGAAAATAACATCTAACAATGTGGCGGTACTGACTCCGGGTAAAATACAATATACTTGTTTTCCTAATGAGAATGGAGGTATTGTAGATGATTTGCTGGTTTATCAGTATGAACCGGAAAAATACATGTTGGTGGTGAATGCTTCCAATACGGAAAAAGACTGGAACTGGTGTGTTTCTCATAATACGGAGGGAGCCGAGTTGGAAAATTCGTCGGACAATATAGCTCAACTTGCTATACAGGGTCCGAAGGCTATTTCGGTTCTGCAAAAGTTGACGGATATTGATCTTGCTTCTATTCCTTATTATACATTTAAGGTTGGAACGTTTGCAGGTGAAGAGAATGTGATTATCTCCAATACGGGTTATACCGGTGCGGGAGGTTTCGAACTTTATTTCTATCCGTCTGCGGCTGATTCTATATGGAAGGCTATTTTTGAGGCTGGTGAAGAGTATGGCATTAAACCTATCGGTTTGGGTGCCCGTGATACGCTCCGGTTGGAAATGGGCTTCTGTCTGTATGGCAATGATCTGGATGATACGACTTCTCCGATAGAAGCCGGATTGGGATGGATCACTAAGTTTGTGGAAGGCAAGGATTTTGTCAATCGTCCGATGCTGGAAAAACAGAAAGCGGAAGGTGTTACCCGTAAACTGGTTGGCTTTGAAATGATTGATCGAGGAATTCCCCGTCATGGTTATGAACTGGTGAATGATGAAGGCGGGAAAGTCGGAGTAGTGACCTCCGGTACGATGTCGCCTACCCGTAGGATTGGTATCGGTATGGGATATGTGAAACCGGAATATAATAAGGTGGGTACGGAAATCTGTATCGATATGCGTGGTCGGAAATTGAAAGCTGTGGTAGTGAAACCGCCTTTTAGAAAGTAAAAAATAGGCTTGTTATTGTGTATAGCCCCGGATAAGTTACGACTCTATCCGGGGCTAACTTATTTTATGATGGTTATTACAAAACATATCCGTAAATATGTTGTTTATCCCATAGAAATAATATAATTTTGTCATCAAATACGATAAAATAATGTCTCAATTACCTACTCTTATAGCTGACCTCGCACTTATATTGATTTGTGCCGGTGTTATGACTTTGTTGTTTAAGAAGTTGAAACAACCTCTGGTCTTGGGATATGTAGTTGCCGGATTTCTGGCAAGTCCGCATATGCCGTATACTCCTTCAGTGATGGATACTGCCAATATTAAGACTTGGGCGGATATTGGTGTTATTTTCTTGCTGTTTGCTCTTGGTTTGGAATTTAGTTTTAAGAAGATTGTCAAGGTGGGTGGTTCTGCCATCATTGCTGCCTGTACCATCATCTTTTGTATGATTTTGTTAGGAATAGGAGTCGGCATGGGTTTCGGCTGGCACAGGATGGACAGTCTGTTCTTGGGCGGTATGATTGCAATGTCGTCTACTACTATTATTTATAAAGCTTTTGATGATTTAGGATTAAGGAAGAAGCAGTTTACCGGACTTGTGTTGAGTATCTTGATTTTGGAAGATATTTTGGCCATTGTATTAATGGTGATGCTTTCCACCATGGCGGTGAGCCAACATTTTGAAGGTACCGAGATGTTGGAGAGTATCGGGAAATTATTGTTTTTCCTTATTCTGTGGTTTGTTGTCGGTATCTATCTGATTCCTGAATTCTTGAAACGCTGCCGGAAATTGATGGGAGAGGAGACTCTGCTTATTGTGTCGTTGGCGCTTTGTTTCGGTATGGTAGTGATGGCGGCTCATACAGGATTCTCTGCTGCGTTTGGTGCATTTATAATGGGATCTATTCTGGCGGAAACAATCGAGGCGGAATCCATAGACCGGCTGGTGAAACCGGTAAAGGATCTTTTTGGAGCTATCTTTTTCGTATCGGTCGGTATGATGGTGGATCCTGCAATGATTGTAGAATATGCCGTACCTATTATAGTTATTACTTTGGCTGTTATCTTGGGGCAGGCTGTTTTTGGAACATTCGGTGTTATTCTCTCCGGAAAGCCTTTAAAGACAGCTATGCAATGCGGCTTTAGTTTAACGCAGATCGGAGAATTTGCGTTTATTATTGCTTCTTTGGGAGTCTCTTTGCATGTGACGAGTGACTTTCTGTATCCGATAGTGGTAGCGGTTTCTGTGATTACTACTTTCCTGACTCCTTATATGATTCGTTTTGCCGAGCCGGCTTCTACTTTTGTGGATGCTCATCTTCCGGAATCATGGAAAAAAATAATGATGCGTTATTCTTCCGGTTCGCAAACAGCCCTGAATCACGAGAATTTGTGGAAGAAGCTCATCTTGTCAATGGTACGTATAACAGTTGTTTATTCAATTGTCAGTATGTCGATTATTGCACTTTCTTTTCGTTTTGTCGTGCCATTCTTTAAAGAGAATCTGCCTCATTTCTGGGCATCATTGTTGGGAGCGGTATTTATCATTCTGTGTATTGCTCCTTTCTTGCGTGCCATTATGGTGAAGAAAAATCATTCGGTTGAGTTTATGACCTTATGGCATGACAGCCGTGCCAACCGTGCACCGCTGGTATCGACAATCGTGATTCGTATTATGATAGCGGCACTTTTCGTCATCTTTGTTATTTCCGGATTATTTAAGGCGTCTATCGGATTGATTATTGGAGTGGCTGTACTTGTTGTATTGTTGATGGTATGGTCTCGCCGTTTGAAAAAGCAATCGATATTGATTGAACGTCGTTTCTTTCAGAATCTCCGTTCCAGAGATGTACGTGCAGAGTATCTGGGAGAGAAAAAGCCGGAGTATGCCGGTCGTTTGTTGTCGCATGATTTGCATCTTGCCGATATGGAAATTCCGGGTGAATCCAGTTGGGCGGGAAAGACATTGATGGAGCTGAATCTGGGGAAGAAGTTTGGAGTTCATGTTGCTTCTATTCTTCGTGGAAAGAGGAGGATTAATATCCCCGGTGGTTCTGTCCGCCTGTTTCCGATGGATAAGATACAGGTGATAGGTACGGATGAACAATTAAGTGTGTTTAATGAGGCGATGCAAAACGGAGCGAAGATAGACTGGGAGGTCTATGAAAAGAGCGAGATGGCTTTGAAGCAGTTTATCATTGACAGTGATTCTGTTTTTCTGGGTAAAACGATTCGTGAATCGGGTATCCGCGACAAATATCATTGTATGATAGCCGGTGTTGAAAGTGAAGACGGTACACTGATGGTTCCTGATGTAAATGCTCCGCTCGAAGAAGGTGATGTTGTCTGGGTGGTAGGCGAAAAAGAGGATGTGTACCAATTAGTCGATCAAAAAAACGAAAAAGTACAAGCCGGATAAGAATGGAATACCTATTTTTGCAACGATAAAAACTTAAAATAATAATATCATGAAGAGTGATCCGAAAGAATGTCTGTATTGCCAGAACAATGAAACGCTGCATAATCTGATGATTGAGATTGCGGAATTGAGTGTGTCACGTGTGTTTTTGTTTAAGGAACAAACCTACCGTGGACGTTGTCTTGTTTCTTATAAAGACCATGTGAACGATTTGAATGAATTGAGTGATGAAGACCGTAATGCTTTTATGGCAGATGTAGCGCGTGTCACTCGTGCCATGCAAAAAGCTTTCCAGCCGGAAAAGATTAATTATGGTGCTTACTCGGATAAATTGTCTCATTTGCATTTTCATTTGGCACCTAAATATGTGGATGGACCTGATTATGGAGGTATATTCCAAATGAACCCGGGAAAGGTTTATCTGACTGATGCAGAATATCAGGAACTGATTGATGCTGTTAAAGCAAATCTGTAAATGGTATTTTACAATTCACCACAGAGGACACTGAGGACACGGAGGAAATAAAGGGAAAAAGTCTTTTACGAATTATACTCTTAATTACAATTACAGGATACCAGTAGGTATACTTTGATATTCCTCTGTGTCCTCCGTGTCCTCTGTGGTGAACTATTCTTCGAAATCGAAATCAAAGTCAAAATCATCCATAAACTCTGGAGTTGTAAATTCTTCCAGTTCCCGGCGATCTTTTTTGGTCGGGCGTCCGGTTCCACGTGCCCGGTCTACGAACCCGCTGATTTTGCTCATTTCAAGTAATTCATATTGATCGGGCGTCGTTACATTTTCCATCATTTCCGATACAAGTTTGGCTCCTACACGTTTCTCAATCGGTTGTAATACCTTGAATGAGTATGTGATAGGTGGTTTCTTCACTTGAATAACATCACCCGGTTTTATCATACGGGCGGCTTTGACCAGCGAACCGTTGATGGTAATACGTCCTTTTTTGCAGGCTTCTGCTGCAATCGTCCGTGTCTTGAAGATGCGGACAGCCCACATCCATTTATCTATTCTTGCTTCAGCCATTTTAGTTAGTTATTTAGTGATCAGTAATTAGGCGGTTAGTGGACGTTATCATTGATCGCTAACCGTTCATTGCTATTTTTATTTTTATGGAACAGGTTCATCATTTCTTGTTGAACTGGTTCATTGTGATGTCGATACCGGCAAGACAGAAACTTTTGATAATTTCCCCTGCCATCTCCAGTCTTTCATCCATTGTCTTCCAGTCTTCATCAGTGAAGTGACCGAGTACGTAATCGATTTGTCCGCCACGTGGAAAATCACTCCCGATTCCAAAACGCAGACGCGCATAGTTTTGAGTGCCCAGAGTGGCGGCAATATGCTTCAATCCGTTATGGCCTGCATCACTTCCTTTTCCTTTTAGACGTAACGTTCCGAAAGGAAGAGCCAGATCATCTACTACGATCAGCACATTTTCCAGTGGAATATTTTCTTTCTGCATCCAATAGCGAACGGCCAATCCACTCAGGTTCATAAAAGTCGATGGCTTGAGCAGGATCAACTGACGTCCTTTGATAGAAAAGCTGGTGGTGAATCCATAGCGCCCATCCATAAAAGGAGGAGCATTGTTGACTCTGGCCAATGCTTCTACTGTCATGAATCCGATATTATGTCGGGTTTCATGATACTCGGGACCAATGTTTCCCAGTCCGACAACTAAATATTTTATCATCGTTTTTCCGTAAAACAGTTCATTAATATAGAAAGAGAAACGCAGATTAATACAAATTAATGCAGACTGAACATCTGCTTTAATCTGCATTAATCTGCGTTTGAAGTATATCTCTTTACAGGGATAATCTCAAATTACTTGCCAGCGGCTGCTGCTGCACCTCTTGCTGCACGAGTCAACTTAACTGCACATACAACGGCTTCTTTAGCACTAATCAGTTCAAGACCTTCGAAGCTCAATTCGCCAACTTTAACAGTCTTACCCAATCCCAGGTGAGAAACGTTAACGATCAGTTTCTCAGGAATAACATTGTACAAAGCTTTCACTTTGATCTTACGCATCTGCAGTGCAAGTTTACCACCGGCTTTCACACCTTCTGCAAGACCTTCCAACTGTACAGGTACTTCCATTACGATAGGTTTAGCTTCGTCAATCTGATAGAAGTCAACGTGCAGGATAGTATCTTTTACCGGATGGAACTGAATATCTTTCAGGATAGCGTTTACTTTTTTGCCATCGATAACCAGGTCTACAACGTAGATGTGCGGAGTATAAACCAAGTTACGAAGTCCTTCGTTAGTCACTGTGAAGTGAACTACTTCATTACCTCCGTAAAGTACACAAGGTACACCACCGTTTTTACGAATTTCTTTCAAAGCTCTAGCTTGTTCAGAAGAGCGTTCTGCAATTGTTCTTGCAGTTCCTTTTACTTCAATTGATTTCATTTCTTTAAAAATTTGTGTTACTCTAAATTAAGTTAGTTTGCTTAATTCACCATCACACGATGTGGATTATCACACGATGTTGCAAAAAAGCGGTGCAAAAGTACGTCTTTTTTTTGAAATATCAAAGAGTTACTTTCTTAAAAGTCAATATCGATCTTAATTTCGCTCTCTAACTTGTTTTCCCGGGCTTCTTCGATTGCTTTCTGTTCACTTTCTTCATCAGCTTCGGTGTTCAGGCGGGCGATGTATTCGTTCACATCACTGCACTCGATGAAATTGACTGCTTCTTCGAGTCCTGCCATAAACTTCTGAAAGTCCTCCCTATATAGGAAGATTTTGTGTTTTTCGAAACTAACCTGAGAATCGTCACCTTCTCCCGTTATCACTTTTTTACTCTCTGTAATAGCCAGGAACATTTCATCTTTACGATTCTTCTTTACGTCAAGGTAATAGATGCGTTTACCTGCTTTAATGGACTTGGAGAATACAATCTCCTTATCATTCATGTCTGCGCTCATTTTCTTTTTTAAATCTTCCATATCTTTCGGTCCGTTTATAATCGGCTTCAAAATTGGATATTTTTTTTAAACTGTCAAAAGAAAAAGCGCAGAGAATCAAATACTGCATTAAAAAATGTGATTTATTAGTGGAAACTCATTAAAAATATCTACTTTTGCAGTTCGATAACAACAGTATTAATTTGAATTATGATCAACAGAGTTCTTATTCGTCTTAAGATTATACAAATAGTATATGCCTATTATCAAAATGGCAGCAAAAATCTAGACTCAGCGGAGAAAGAGTTATTCTTTAGTCTTTCAAAGGCGTATGACCTTTATAATTATTTGCTAATGCTGATGATAGCATTAACAGAGTATGCACAAAAACGTATTGATGCGGCAAAAGCTAAATTGGCACCTACGAAAGAAGAGTTGTACCCCAACAAGAAATTCGTGGATAACAAATTTATTGCTCAATTGGAAGTCAATAAGCAATTGGTAGAGTTTATAGCCAATCAAAAAAGAACCTGGGCAAACGACCAGGACTTCATCAAGGAGCTTTATGAGAAAATTGTAGAAACCGATATCTATAAAGATTATATGGCTTCTGACGATCACTCATACGAGGCCGATCGTGAATTGTGGAGAAAACTCTATAAAACATACATCTTTAATAATGATTCTCTCGATCAGGTATTGGAAGATCAGAGTCTGTATTGGAATGATGACAAAGAAATTGTAGATACATTCGTCCTGAAAACAATCAAACGTTTTGATGAAAAGAAGGGTGCCAACCAGGAACTGCTTCCGGAATTTAAGGATGACGAAGACCAAGAGTTTGCACGTCGTTTGTTCCGCCGTACTATTTTGAATTCCGACTATTACCGTCATTTGGTTAGTGAGAATACGAAAAACTGGGATCTGGACCGTATTGCATTTATGGACGTTATCATTATGCAGACTGCATTAGCAGAAATTCTTAGTTTCCCGAACATTCCGGTCAGTGTTTCGTTAAATGAATATGTAGAGATAGCGAAGTTGTATAGCACAGCTAAAAGCGGTAGCTTTATCAACGGTACGCTGGATGGAATAGTTAATCAATTAAAAAAAGAAGGTAAGTTGACTAAAAACTGATACCTTTGTCCATATAGTAGAAACTAAAACAGATTATTTATGAACGTATTGACTGTATTATTGCAAGCTCCTGCCGGTGCTGCCGGAGGTGGAAGTATGATGTGGATCATGCTGATAGCTATGTTTGTTATCATGTATTTCTTTATGATCCGTCCTCAGAATAAGAAGCAAAAAGAAATAGCAAATTTCCGTAAATCTCTTCAGGTAAATCAGAATGTGATTACTGCAGGTGGTATTCACGGAACAATCAAGGAAATTACTGACGATTATATAGTACTTGAAATTGCTTCTAATGTAAGGATTAAAATAGACAAGAATTCTATTTTCGCTGATGCTTCAGCTGCTAGCAATCAATCTAAATAATAGTTGATAAATAAGTGCCTATGTTTGATCGTAGGAAAATAGAATATACATATTTAAAACTATCAAAGAAAATTAAGGATTTTCTGCTCAGTGATAAGAGCAGAGAGTTCTTAATTTTTTTATTTTTCTTCCTGATAGCCGGTGGATTTTGGCTGCTTCAGACTCTGAATAGTGACTATGAAGCGGAGTTCTCCATTCCGGTACGAATGAAAGATGTTCCCAATAATGTAGTGCTGACTTCAGAACCACCTTCCGAACTTCGTGTCAGAGTGAAAGATAAAGGTACGGTGCTTCTCAATTATATGTTGGGGAAAAGTTTTTTTCCGGTAAATCTAGGTTTTCTTGATTATAAAGGAAAAGATAATCATGTGAAGATTTACGCATCTGATTTTGAGAAAAAGATATTGAGCCAATTGAATGTGTCCTCTAAAATACTTTCAATCAAGCCGGATACATTAGAGTATATTTATTCTGAAGGAAAGTCTAAGTTAGTACCTGTCCGCTTTCAGGGGAAAGTGACAGCCGGACTTCAATATTATGTATCAGATACGATTTGCAATCCGGACTCTGTATTGGTTTATGCTCCGGAAGGAATTCTGGATACTATCACCACCGCATATACTCAAAAGATAAATCTGGAGAATATTTCAGATACAACCCGGCGACGAATTCCGCTGAATTCTGAAAGAGGGGTGAAGTTTGTTCCGGCTTCGGTAGAAATGACCTTTCCGGTAGATATTTATACGGAGAAAACAGTAGAGGTGCCATTGCACGGAGTTAACTTCCCGGCCGATAAGGCATTGCGTACCTTCCCTTCCAAAGTTCAGATTACTTTTCAGGTGGGGTTGAAGCGGTTTCGCAGCATAAAAGCAAGCGATTTTATCATCAATATTTCTTACGAAGAGTTGTTGAAGCTCGGTTCTGATAAATATACGGTTAAATTGAAGTCCTTTCCGAGCGGAATCAATCAAATCCGTATTGTTCCTGAGCAAGTAGACTTCTTGATAGAACAAATTACTTCTAATGTCGATTAAGATTGGTATAACCGGTGGTATCGGTAGCGGAAAGAGTGTAGTTTCCAGGCTATTTGGAATAATGGGAATTCCTGTTTATATTTCAGATGTAGAAGCAAAACGTATCACGCAGACAGACCCGGTGATTTGCCGGGAACTTTGTGCGCTGGTCGGCCAGAATGTGTTTCAAAATGGTGTGTTGAATCGTTCTTTGCTGGCATCCTATATGTTCGGTCATCCGGATCGTGTGCAGAAAGTGAATGAAATTATTCATCCACAGGTGAAGGAAGATTTTCGTCGGTGGACTGCCCAGTTCGGGGGTGAACAATTGGTCGGTATGGAGTCTGCCATACTTGTGGAAGCCGGTTTCAGGAATGAAGTTGATTTTCTGGTTATGGTGTATGCGCCGTTGGAAGTGAGACTGGAGCGCGCCATAAAGCGGGATTGTTCATCGAGAGAACAGGTAATGAAGCGTATTGAAGCACAAATGAGTGATGAAGTTAAGAGAAGTCATGCTGATTTCGTGATAGTCAATGATGATGAAACAGCGTTAATTCCGCAGGTTTTGGAGCTTATTTCTTTGCTATCTAAAAATAATCATTACCTTTGCTCCGCAAAAAAATAATTAATAAATAAAAGGATATATACTATGTTGAAGACTATCTTGTCTATCTCAGGTAAACCGGGATTATACAAACTTATTTCGCAAGGAAAAAATATGTTGATTGTTGAATCAGTCAATGCTGAGAAGAAACGTTTCCCCGCTTATGGTAATGAAAAAATTATTTCTTTGGCCGATATAGCAATGTACACGGACGATGCAGAAGTTCCTTTGTATGATGTGCTGGAATCTATAAAAGAGAAAGAAAAATCAGCGCAGGCTTCTATCGATCCTAAAAAGGCTACACCTGAACAATTGCGTGAATACTTGGCTGAGGTATTGCCTAACTTTGATCGTGAACGCGTATATGTAGCCGATATCAAGAAATTGGTAGCCTGGTATAACATCTTGATTTCTAATGGAATTACAGAATTCAAACCGGAAGGCGAAGTTAAGGAAGAAGTGACTGCAGAATAATTTGTATCGTTTATTTAAACGAAATAAAAACATGATAATCATTTGAGGTGGTTATCATGTTTTTTTTGTATAAATGCTTGTGAATTCGGAAAATATTAGTATTATTTGGGTTATCTTTTACTATAATAAATATCTTCTACTTATATTGTAAATAATGATGCTTTTTATGTATCTTTGTCGCTGTTCACTATTCTTGAGAATGATAGGTAAATATTGGGTATGGAGACAATAACAAATAAAGAAGTAAACGTCCATTTGGACAATGAAAAAGGGACATTATGCCTGACGCGTTTGTTGGCAGGTACAATGGTATTCCTTTACGATTCACAGGGAGAGCTAAAAGGCAAACATAAATTTGCTTTGCCTTCATTGACTATGGAAATCCCTCAACAGGGTACCTATGTTTTGGTAATGAGTCATCCGAACTGCCAACCGGAAGTCCGGAGGTTTACATATTCAGGGATATAAATAATGCCGGTATGCTTAATAAGAAGCATACCGGCATTCTATTTAAATGGAAACTCTTAATTTCTGAATACCAATCCGTCTCCACCAGCGTCAACGGTAATTGCTTTGCTGCGGTCGACTTCCTGGGAAAGTAACTTTTTGGATAAATCGTTCAACAGATAACGTTGAATAGCCCTCTTTACCGGACGAGCTCCAAATTCAGGATCATATCCCACTTGAGATAAGAAGTCCAATGCTCCTTCCGTGAGTTTTAGTTCCACTCCGTTTTCGGCAAGCATTTTCTGTACTCCCTTGATTTGTAAGAGTACGATCTGCTTGATTTCCTTTTCGTTCAATGGTAAGAACATGATCGTTTCATCAATACGGTTCAGGAATTCCGGGCGAATCGTCTTTTTCAACATATTCAAGACTTCCTTCTTCGTTTCTTCAATCACTTCTTCTTTATTGGAACCGTGCAACTTTTCCATCTGACTTTGTATATAAGAACTACCCATATTCGAAGTCATGATGATGATGGTATTCTTGAAGTTGACTACCCTTCCTTTATTGTCAGTCAGTCGTCCGTCATCCAATACCTGTAACAGGATATTGAAAACATCCGGATGGGCTTTTTCTATTTCGTCAAACAGGACAACAGAGTAAGGTTTCCGACGTATAGCTTCTGTCAGCTGACCGCCTTCATCATATCCTACGTATCCCGGAGGCGCTCCGACTAAACGGGAAACACTATGCTTTTCCTGATACTCGCTCATGTCGATACGAGTCATCATCGTTTCGTCATCGAACAGGAATTCCGCCAATGCCTTCGCCAGTTCGGTCTTACCTACACCGGTGGTTCCGAGGAAAATGAACGAGCCAATCGGACGTTTCGGATCCTGTAATCCGGCACGACTACGGCGCACGGCATCTGCCACGGCTTCAATCGCTTCATCCTGACCGATTACACGTTGATGGAGTTCTTCTTCCAGGTGCAATAGTTTGTCTTTCTCACTTTGCAGCATCTTGCTGACAGGAATACCTGTCCAACGGGAAACAACATCGGCAATATCCTCCGCATCTACCTCTTCCTTAATCATGGCCTTATCGCCTTGCATATCACGTAGCTGCTTTTGAGTATCTTCTATCTCTTTGTCCAAAGCCTGAAGTTTACCGTAACGGATTTCGGCTACTTTACCATAGTCACCTTCACGTTCTGCTTTTTCTGCTTCAAATTTAAGATTCTCTATTTCAACCTTATTCTGCTGGATTTTATCCATCAGTGTTTTTTCACTCTGCCATTTGGCTTTAAAGGACTTTTCCTGTTCTTTAAGTTCGGCAAGCTCCTTACCGATGATTTCCAGTTTCGGTTTATCGTTTTCACGTTTGATAGCTTCCCGTTCGATTTCCAACTGCTTGATTTTGCGGGAGATTTCATCCAGTTCTTCAGGAACAGAATCTACCTCCATACGCAGTTTGGCTGCGGCTTCATCCATCAGGTCAATGGCTTTGTCCGGCAGGAAACGGTCGGTGATATAACGGCTGCTCAATTCGACGGCTGCAATGATTGCATCATCTTTGATACGTACATGGTGATGGTTCTCGTAACGCTCTTTCAGTCCACGAAGGATAGAAATGGTACTCAAGTTGTCCGGTTCATCCACTTGTACGATTTGGAAACGACGCTCCAAAGCTTTGTCCTTTTCGAAGTATTTTTGATATTCGTCGAGGGTTGTTGCTCCGATGGAACGTAATTCTCCACGAGCTAAGGCAGGTTTTAGAATGTTTGCGGCATCCATGGCGCCCTCACCCTTGCCGGCTCCTACCAGTGTATGAATCTCATCAATGAACAGAATAATATCACCTTCTGATTTCTTCACTTCATTGACAACTGATTTCAGCCGTTCTTCAAACTCACCTTTATACTTTGCACCGGCAACCAGTGCCCCCATATCCAGTGAATAGACCTGTTTGTTTTTCAGGTTTTCAGGTACATCTCCTCGAAGAATACGATGTGCCAAGCCTTCTACGATCGCTGTCTTACCAGTTCCCGGTTCACCGATTAGAATCGGGTTGTTTTTTGTACGGCGGCTCAATATCTGGAGTACCCGGCGGATTTCTTCATCACGTCCGATTACAGGATCCAGTTTTCCGCTACGGGCAGCTTCATTCAGGTTGATAGCGTACTTTTCCAATGATTGATAAGTGTCTTCACTGGATTGTGATGTTACTTTTTCTCCTTTCCTCAACTCGCTGATGGCATTGCGTAATTCTTTTTCCGTCATACCGGCATCTTTCAAGATAGTGGAGACGGTACTTTTTACAGTCAGCAATGCCAGTATGATATGTTCTAATGAAACAAACTCGTCGCCCATTTCTTTAGAATACTGCGTTGCTTTCTGCAATACTTCGTTGGATTCACGACTTAGATACGGTTCTCCGCCGGATACTTTGGGCAGGGAGTCGATTTGTTTATCGACAACGAGAGCTACCTGCTGTCCGTTCATGCCAAGTTTCTGGAAGATGAAGTTAGTGACATTTTCACCTACCTTCATTACTCCCTGCATGATGTGGACAGGTTCAATGGCTTGTTGCCCCCGGCTTTGTACGAGGTTCACGGCCTCCTGTACCGCTTCTTGAGATTTGATGGTAAAATTGTTAAAGTTCATATCTTTGTTCTCCTTTCTTATTTCACGTTTTAATAACACCTAAGAGGGCGCAAAAGATTTGCCAAGTATAAAAATATGACAAAATAGCATGAGTATTAAGGAGTTAAAGGACAAAATGACCTTTTTTATCCGGGAGTAACTGACGAATTTGCTATCAAATATCATTTGCTACATGATACGCTTGTTTGTGTAATCTTGGCCTGTGATGAAAGAAAATAAATATTGAAAAGTGGATAAATAAAAGTATTGTAGTATCTTTATCCGCTGTAATAATATAGATGGTATATGAGTGATAAGCCCCAAATAAAACTTGCTGAAACAGTGGTGTTGATTGACGCTGCTTTTTTGAATTTTGTAATAACGGATATAAAAGGATATTTTGAAGAGACTTTGCATCGTTCTTTACAAGAGATAGACCTTTCGATGTTGACTACCTATATAACCTTGGATGCAGGGATTACAGAAGGGAAGAACGAGGTACAATTTCTTTTTGTGTATGATAAAGAATCCAGTCGATTGCAATATTGCCAACCTTCCGATTTGCAGGAAGAATTGAATGGAGTTGCGTTTCAGAGTCCTTATGGTGAATATTCTTTTGCTAGCGTTCCGTCGGAAGGAATGGTGTCAAGAGAAGATTTGTTTTTGGATTTACTCTCTATCGTTTCCGATTCGGCAGACGTGAAAAGGATGATCGTTATTTCTTTCAATGAGGAGTATGGAAAGAAAGTGACTGATGCTTTGCATGAAGTGAAAGGCAAAGAGGTCATTCAATTCCGTATGAATGAGCCGGAACTTCCGGTGGATTATAAATGGGATATGCTGGCTTTCCCTGTCATGCAGGCGTTGGGGATAAAAGCGGAAGAATTGCAATAACTATTGTGCTTTTATTCTTTCTGTAATTCATTATTCGTCATTGATTTCTTAACTGTTTTAATCATAATTGCCGTGTCCGATTTTCGTTTAAAAGTATTTCAGAGCGTAGCGAAGAATCTAAGCTTTACGAAGGCTTCGCAAGAATTGTTTGTCAGCCAACCTGCTATTACCAAACATATTCAGGAACTGGAGACTTACTATCAAGCTCGTTTGTTCGACCGTCAAGGGAGCAAAATCTCACTGACTAAGGCCGGAGAATTGCTGCTGAAACATAGCGAGAAAATCCTGGACGATTATAAACAGTTGGAATATGAGATGCATCTGTTGCATAATGAATATATCGGTGAACTGAAATTGGGAGCCAGTACTACGATTGCACAATATGTACTTCCTCCTTTGTTGGCGAACTTTATAGCCAAGTTTCCGCAAATTAATCTTTCTTTGATTAATGGAAATTCCCGCGGAGTGGAAGCTGCCTTGCAAGAGCATCGGATTGATTTGGGACTGGTCGAAGGGATCTTCCGCCTACCTAATCTGAAATATACTCCATTTTTGCAAGATGAACTGGTTGCCGTGGTGCATACACAGAGTAAGTTAGCTGTCTCGGATGAGATTACTCCGGAAGATTTGCTGAATATTCCTTTGGTTTTGCGGGAGAGGGGTTCCGGTACGTTAGATGTATTTGAACGTGCCTTATTGCAACATAATCTCAAACTTTCTTCTTTAAATGTATTGATGTATCTCGGTAGTACAGAGAGTATCAAACTTTTTTTGGAACATACAGACTGTATGGGAATTGTTTCTATCCGTTCGGTGCATAAAGAGCTTGTAGCTGGTAATCTCCGTGTAGTCGAAATAAAAGGAATGCCGATGCTGCGCGAATTTAACTTTGTACAACTGCAAGGGCAGGAGGGAGGATTGTCACAGGTATTTATGCGTTTCGCCGGACATCATAGTAAAAGCCTGTAAGTTTGTCTTTTTCTCTCGTGCAGGCTTAGGGTCTCCAGAATGAGAAAAATGTTTTTCATTTCTCATATTCTCATAATCACTATATAATAATTTTATAACCAGTTGATTACCGAATGAGAAACGTTTTGAGAAAGCCTATTTCTCATAGTTTCTTTAGTGAAATAGGCCTCAAAACAGTTATTTCTCATCTATTTCCGGGGTATTTCTCATACTGTTATTCACTTTGTTCTGCTATTTTTTTCTTTATATATACCCTGTGTGCTCCTCTTCCAGTGATTTCTATTCCAGAATCCGGTTGATGGCCCCACTGTCTTAGTTCGTTGGTTGCTGCTGTTTGCAACAATCCTGTTAGTTTGCGATATTCCCAAACGGTCAGGAAGGGATGTTCATCCAGATACTTTAGAGCTAATGCCAGTCGTTGTTCCGATGTGAATTTTTTAGAGGAGCGTTGTTTTTTCCAGGGTGCTCTTTCCAGTTGGCATCTTTCGCTGATATTTCTCACCATTTCTCGGTCTACCCGAAAGTTTACACCTCCTATAAAGATACTTTGTGCGTTGCGATGAGTTCCACCTTCTTCCGGATCTTCCCGCTCCTTGTCTCTGCCTAAGGTAAGAGAGGGAGTAAACGTTCCTATTCCGTCTATTTTTACTGAACGTCCTTCTGCCATCAAATGCGCCATTTCAATCGCGGTTTGAAGTAGTACGCCTTCTATGTCTCCTGCACTGAATCCACTGACGTCACCAACTCGTTGCGCTAACTCTTTTATGCTTGCATTATCTATCCGCGCAAATTTAGGATAAGTAATTCTTTTGCCTGTTTTCTGAAGATCGGGCATCTCCTCTATGATATATCTTGCCATATCATCTATTGTTTAAAGTGTTAATAGATAAGTTCTTTTGTATTAGAGGCAAACTTCCTTTCTTCTAATAGTAAAGTTCTTGTTGATTAATTATAAACTATAAATGCAACTTTTGTTTTTATAATTGAAGCTTGCATTTATAAAAACAAAGCTTTCATTTTTATAATCAAAGCTTGCATTTATAGTTTGTTCCTATGCAAAGATAAGTTTTCTATTTGACAAAAAGAAGTTTATCCTTAATAAAGAAGAAGTTTTCTATTAATAGTTTGAGAGGGAATGAAGATGATTAACGAGAAAGGATATAGCGGGATTTTATGCTTAATATATTATTTCCTAAAAAGTGGATGCAATGTTTCTGTTAGTTTTTAGAAAAGTGTATATTTGTGATATTATGAATCATAAAGTATAACTGATAAATAATTAGGTGCGATGGATGATAAATTGAATATATTGTGGACCACTGATAACAGAGACACCATTTTTAATATGCTCTCTATGTATGCGGTAAACTCTGTTAATAGAGGTTGGTGGAAGCATCTGAATATTATTCTTTGGGGAGCATCCGTGAAGTTGGTAGCTAATGATACCCAAGTACAAACTGAAGTTTTGGAAATGATACAAACTGGTATAACTATTGAAGCCTGTCAAGATTGTTGTGAAACATTTGGTGTGACTTCGATTATAAAGAATCTAGGCATTGATGTTAAATATATGGGTGCACCATTTACTCAATATATAAAAGATGGAGAAAAGATTCTGACTATTTAGATTGTTGCTATTAAATTTAGAAAGTGGACCAATGGGACATACTAATATCATGCAAGCTGAAGAAAATGATTTGGTAAACATTTTATCTTTGCAAAAGAAATCTTTTATGGTGGTGGCCGAACGAATGAATAAATTCGATTTTCCCCCTTTGTTGCAAAATCAGGATGAGATTTGTGATGAGTATCAGACAGGCATTATTCTAAAATACGTATCAGATGATGGACAGATTGTAGGTTCTGTCAGGGGATGTATGGATGAAAATAGAGTATGTCATATTGGTAAATTGATAGTGCATCCCGATTTTCAGAATAAAGGCATAGGTAGAGAACTTATGACTGAAATAGAACGATTATTTCCTCACTGTCATAAGTTCTCTCTTTTTACGGGCGAAGAGACACCCAATACTTTGCATCTATATAGCAAAGTCGGTTATAATATTGTATGTAGAAAAGAAATGGAGGGTATCAGCATGATTATTATGGAAAAAGAAAAACTTACTTATAGAGATTTTACGTCTGACGATTTAGAAACTGTTTGTAAATTACCTCGAAACAAGCAGGAACTGTTTTTTATGTTTCCTAAAGCTGATTTTCCTTTAACAATCGATCAATTAAAGAATACAATAAAAGATAGATTTGATTCGACTGTTGTTTTATTTAATAATGAAGTAGTAGGGTTTGCAAACTTCTATGAGGTAAGAGAATCTCAATATTGTGCTATTGGAAATGTAATAGTAAGTCCTTGTTTTCGTAATCGTGGTGTTGGCACATTTCTGATAAATACTATGGAATATATTGGGAAAAAGAAATATAATGTATCGGAGCTTCATTTGTCTTGCTTTGATACTAATACGAATGGGCTTCTGTTATATACTAAATTAGGATATAAACCCTATGAAATAGAGAAGTACATTAATAAGGAAAACGAAGTCTCGGCTTTAATAGAATTGAAAAAAGTGCTGTGATTCGAAATAAATCACTTATTTGATTCTGTTATCTCCTGAAAGTATGATAACTTAAAAAAAATGCGAGAAGTATCTATGACTGACTATAACTTACAACGATTTTTAGATGCTCAGCGAGGGGATTATGAACAAGCCCTTGCAGAAGTTAGAAACGGGCGGAAATATTCCCATTGGATTTGGTATATATTTCCTCAACTGAAAGGATTGGGCGTGAGTTATAATTCACAGTATTATGGTCTTAGCGGCAAAGAAGAGGCTGAAGCATATCTTGCCCATCCAATTTTGGGAGAAAGACTGCGTGAAATAACGTCTGTTTTTCTTCAATTGAAGAATAAAACGGCGCAGGAAGTTTTCGGTTCGTTAGATGCGGTGAAAGTATTGTCATGTATGACGCTTTTTAATGAAGTTGCTTCGGATGATTTGTTTCAGCAAGTGATCGACTGTTATTATCAGGGTAAAGTGGATGAGACAACAAAAAGAAAATTGGAATAATAACTAATACTAATTTATATGGGCTGTTTAATGAATTTATTATGGCTGTTGCTTGGTGGTATCTTTACCGCTGTCGAATACCTCATTTCGAGTTTATTGATGATGCTGACCATTATCGGCATTCCTTTTGGAATGCAAACATTGAAGTTGGCCGGACTTGCTTTATGGCCTTTCGGTAAAGAAGTCAGAAGTGGGAACCGTTCCGGTGGCTGCCTCTATATATTGATGAATATCCTGTGGATATTTCTGGGTGGCATTTGGATCTGTCTGTCACATTTGGTTTTCGGGGCTGTATTGTGCATTACCATTATCGGAATCCCTTTTGGATTGCAACACTTCAAGTTGGCAGCTTTGGCATTATCACCTTTTGGGAAAGACATTGTAACAGTGTAAGAGTAGTTGGGAGAGAATCTGCTTATAATTAAAAGTTATAATGCATAATTAGAAACTATTGGCGGGTCTTGATTGTTTACCGTACCTTTGCGCCCGGAAAACAATTAAAGATAAAAAGATATGATTTCAACAGCTACAAAAACTTTGCAGTCAAATAATAAAATGATTTATGTTGCACTGCTTTCCACTCTGACTTTTTTCCTGTTTTTAGACTATATTCCGGGATTGGAAGCATGGTCGGCTTGGGTAACTCCTCCGGTTGCTTTGTTCCTCGGACTTATTTTTGCATTAACTTGCGGACAAGCGCATCCAAAGTTTAATAAGAAAACATCGAAATATCTGTTGCAGTATTCAGTAGTAGGACTGGGATTCGGTATGAATCTTCATTCTGCTTTAGCTTCCGGTAAGGAAGGTATGGAATTTACGGTTATTTCAGTAATCGGAACATTGGTGATTGGCTGGTTCATCGGACGTAAGTTGTTTAAAATAGACCGGAATACAGCTTATCTTATCAGTTCGGGAACCGCTATCTGTGGCGGTAGTGCTATTGCAGCAGTGGGACCGGTGTTGAAAGCGAAGGACAGTGAAATGTCTGTGGCATTAGGTACAATCTTTATCTTGAACGCTATTGCACTTTTCATTTTCCCTGCCATTGGTCATGCATTGAATATGGATCAACAACAGTTCGGAACATGGGCAGCTATTGCCATTCATGATACCAGTTCTGTAGTAGGTGCGGGAGCTGCCTATGGAGAAGAAGCATTGAAAGTGGCTACTACTATCAAATTGACCCGTGCTCTTTGGATTATCCCGATGGCTTTTGCTACCTCATTTATATTCAAGAGCAAAGGACAAAAGATCAGTATTCCATGGTTTATCCTCTTTTTTGTATTGGCATTGGTGGTAAATACTTATTTGCTGGATGGAGTGCCACAATTAGGAGCAGCTATCAACGGTATTGCCCGTAAGACTTTGACGATAACTATGTTCTTTATCGGTGCTTCTCTTTCTATTGATGTTTTGAAAGCTGTTGGAATTAAACCTCTGATTCAAGGAATATTGCTTTGGGTAATTATCAGCTTGAGTACATTGGCATACATTTATTTTGTATAAGAGAGATAAAAGAGAGAATGATATAAAAGAGAAAAAGGTGGGAGAATGATCGTAAACGACTTTCTCCCACCTTTATTTATTTAGCTTTCAGTTTACGGATAAGCAGATTCAAAGCGAATTATTTCTTCTTCAATTCTTCAAAAATCAGTCCTTCCAGTTCTTCTGCCAGTTCAGGATTATCCATAATGCATTGTTTAGCAGCATCACGTCCTTGTCCTAGCTTGGTGTCGTTGTAACTATACCATGAACCGCTCTTCTTGATGATCCCTAAGTCAGCACCCAAGTCGATGATTTCTCCGGAGTGGGAGATACCTTCACCGAACATGATGTCAAATTCAGCTTTGCGGAAAGGAGGCGCTACTTTGTTTTTCACTACTTTCACTTTGGTCAGTTTACCAAGAATCTCTTCACCATCTTTGATGGGTTGGCTGCCACGGATATCCAAACGTACAGAAGCATAAAACTTCAAAGCGTTACCACCGGTAGTTGTTTCCGGGTTACCGAACATAACACCGATCTTTTCACGCAACTGGTTAATGAAAATGCAAGTCGTACGTGTCTTACTCACTGCAGCTGTCAGCTTACGAAGTGCCTGAGACATCAAACGTGCCTGAAGACCTACCTTATTGTCACCCATGTCACCTTCGATTTCCGCTTTAGGAGTCAGTGCGGCTACAGAGTCGATAACGATGATGTCGATAGCAGAAGAACGGATCAGTTGTTCTGCAATTTCCAAAGCCTGTTCTCCATTGTCCGGTTGAGAGATATAAAGATCATCAATGTTCACTCCCAGCTTAGATGCATAGAAACGGTCGAAAGCGTGTTCGGCATCAATGAAAGCAGCGATACCGCCAGCCTTCTGCGCTTCAGCAATGGCATGAATAGCCAATGTTGTTTTACCGGATGATTCCGGGCCATAGATTTCGATAATTCTACCTCTTGGGTAACCTCCAACGCCAAGTGCCACGTTCAAGGCAATAGAACCTGTCGGGATCACTTCTACTTGTTCAACACTATTATCACCCATTTTCATGATAGAACCTTTACCGAAGCTCTTTTCTATCTTTTCCATGGCAGCCTGTAAGGCTTTTAGTTTTTCGCTTGATGCCATTTTATTATCTGTTTCAAAATTAAGTTCATCTTTCTTTGCCATACCTTATCTAATATAATTAATGGAGTTATTGATTTAAAATCTGTGAGGCATGTTCCTTGGTCTTCACTTCTTTTGGAGTGATAATCCGTTCTACGATTCCCTCTTCATTAATCAGGAAAGTAGTGCGGAAAGTACCCATGTAAGCATGTCCGTACAGTTTCTTTTCTCCCCATACGCCAAATTCTTCCACTAACTTTTTGTCAGTGTCAGCAATCAGGGTAAAAGGAAGATTGTTCTTTTCGATAAATTTCTGGTGCGACTTTTCATTGTCTACGCTGACACCGATTACTTCATAGCCGGCTTTACGTAGTTCGGAATAGTTGTCGCGTAGATTACACGCTTGTGCGGTGCAACCCGATGTACTGTCCTTCGGGTAGAAGTACAACACAATCTTTTTTCCTTTATAAGCACTTAAACGGATTTCTTCGCCTTTTTCATTGATGCCTAAGATTTCCGGTGCTTTATCTCCTACGTTTATCATAACTATCTTTTTAATGAACAGGTCTACTCTTATAATTCCAGATTTTTGTCGAACTCTTCATGCCAGGGAAGACCTTGCTTATTGAGTTGTTCCATAAACGGATCCGGATTGAACTCTTCTACGTTGTTTACACCCGGACGTTTCCATTCACCTTTGAAGAACATCATGGCTCCGATCATTGCCGGAACTCCGGTGGTGTAGCTCACTCCTTGCATACCAGTTTCCCGGTAAGCTTCCTGATGGCTGCAGTTGTTGTATACATAATAAGTACGTTCCTTGCCATCTTTCAAACCGCGGATACGACAACCGATAGAGGTTTCTCCTTCGTAGTTTTCTCCTAAATCCTGCGGGTTAGGCAATACAGCTTTCAAGAATTGCAGCGGCACAATCTTCACTCCGTTGTAATCAACTTCGTCGATTCGTGCCATACCGATGTTTTGGATAACGCGTAAGTGAGTTAAATACTCTTGTCCGAAAGTCATCCAGAAACGTGCACGTTTGATGGTCGGGTAATGTTTCACCAATGACTCCAGTTCTTCGTGATAAAGAAGATAAGAATCACGGGGACCGATGTTCGGATATGTCAGGTCTTTATGGATTTCCAGCGGACCGGTAGTTACCCATTTGCCATTTTCATAATAGCGTCCGTTCTGCGTAATTTCGCGGATGTTGATTTCCGGATTGAAGTTCGTAGCAAATGCTTTATGATGGTTACCCGCATTACAGTCTACAATGTCCAGATATTGAATCTCATCAAAATAATGTTTAGCTGCATAAGCGGTATAGATGCCACTTACTCCCGGGTCGAATCCGCAACCGAGAATAGCTGTCAGACCTGCTTCTTTGAAGCGATCGTGGTAAGCCCACTGCCAACTGTATTCAAAGTGAGCTTCATCCTTCGGCTCGTAGTTAGCGGTGTCCAGATAGTTCACTCCAGCTTTCAGACAAGCTTCCATAATAGTCAGATCCTGATAAGGGAGAGCCACATTAATCACCATTTCCGGTTTGAAATCGTTGAATAAGGCTACCAGCTCATCTACATTGTCTGCATCAACTTTAGCTGTTTTTATATTGGGGTTACCTATTGCCTCGACGATTTTATCGCATTTCTCTTTCGTACGGCTGGCAATCATGATATCTGTAAATACATCGGCATTTTGTGCCACTTTGTGCGCAACGACAGTGCCAACACCGCCCGCACCAATAATAAGAACTCTACCCATTTCGTTAATTGCGAATTAAAATATTAAGAATATTGGAATTGTTAGCTTTGCAAATATACGTGATTATTTTCAGATAATCATTCGCAGCTACTCCTTTTTATTTGTAACGCTGCAAGGTTCCATTTTCAAAATCCAGTGTTTTGCCATTATAGAACCAAGTTTCGAAACGATTGTCTTTTTTCAGCTCGATTTCTATCGGATCACCAATGGATAAACGACATTCCACTGTACTCATGCCCGTTTCCAGATCTCCCCGGGAGATAATCTGCCAACGATTTTCTGTGATACCCGGATATTTTTTATGTATATCTTCGAATCCGAAAAAGTCTTCGATATAATTTTCATTTCTGACGATAACATCATATTTCAGATCGGTTTCCAATTCATAGATTGCTCCGTCCTTGTCTTCTAATGAGAGAACAGCCAGACTGCCGGGAGGAGATAATCTAATATCTTTGATTTGCAGAACTGTATATCGGGGCAGGTGAACGCGTGATTCGGTCTGCTTGTCTTCAAAAGATATGATTCTTTTGGCTGGCAGCACCTTTTTAGGATAAACTGTCATTCCCATATATTTGTTTTTCAGGCTTTCGATAGTGCCCAGGCTCTTATTGGTGAAACTGAATGCATTTGAGAAATATTTCATTCTCTTTTCTCCTTGAAAATCATTCAGGTCCATGCCGGAGTTTGTTCGTGAGAGGGCAACTTCCAGATAATAAGAATGTCCCTGTGTGTCTTTGAATACGATTTTTGCCGGATATGCCTGACTGCCGACTCCGATAGCGGTAATCGTTGCTTCCGTATTGACGGGAATGGCTATATCCCGGTAGCCGGAATAATTGTTGGCATCGTCTATCCGGACACTTTCTGCTTGTATATAGACTGTTTTTCCTACCAACAGCTCTTTTGCTGTATCCACATCTTTCAGATAGACCAATCCGTTGATACCGGCACGGGGAGCCTTTTCTGAGATTTCCTCCAGCCGCATATTCTTTATCTCATAATAATATTTTCCTCCCTCACATTCGAAGATGAAGCGGGTGGAGTAGTTAGTCCCGTTGGAGATATTTTGAGCTTTCTCTTCAGTTCCTGTGAAAGTGAGTATTTTATGTTTCAGCAGGCTGTTGTCTACTCCTTTCTCGGTGTCATAGCTGGAAAGGGTGGGAAGGAACATGCTCCGTGGAGATGGAACGAGCATAAATTTCATTCCGGGTGTCCATTTGCCCAGCGGTAGCAGCGGAAAATTACTCCTGATAAACTGTTCTTCTTGACCTACAGGGATTTCCTGTGCGGAAGGAGTAGTGACGATATAATCGCTTTGAGCTGTGATAGGAGGCGTAACACAGCAGAATAGAATCAAAGACAGGACAATTATTCTCATATTTATTTACTTTAAGTGAACTATGTAAATTGTTCGTTTGTTGTATATTTATTGGCAAATGTATATATTTTATGTTGCATTGGATATTATTTCCCAATCTTTTGATATCTTTGCCCCCGATTTTAACTTAAACGTTATAACAATATGAAGAAAGTATTTGTTTCAATTTGCATTGCTGGTGCAGCACTTGCAATGTCTTCGTGCCGTTCGGTTGAGAAGGCAATTCCCCTGTCATCTATCAATGGTGAATGGAATATCATAGAAGTCAATGGCTCGAAAATCACTCCGGGCGAAAGTAAATCCCTTCCTTTTATCGCTTTTGATACAGCAACCGGTCGTGTGTCCGGCAATAGCGGCTGTAATCGGATGATGGGTAGCTTCGATGTAAATGCGAAGCCGGGAAGTCTTGAACTTACAGGAATGGCTAGTACCCGGATGATGTGTCCGGATATGACTACTGAAAATAATGTATTGAATGCTTTTGCGCAAGTAAAAGGATATAAGAAGGCAGGTAAAGACAAAATGTATCTTTGCAATTCGTCCAACCGCCCGGTTGTCGTTCTACAAAAGAAGGAGGCTGATGTGAAACTTTCGGTTTTGAATGGAGAATGGAAAATTAAAGAAGTGAATGGTGAGGCAATTCCTTCCGGAATGGAAAAACAACCTTTCATTGCTTTTGATGTGAAGAAAAAGACAATTCATGGCAATGCCGGATGTAATCTGATTAATGGCGGTTTTGAAACCAGTACCAGTAATGCCAAATCTATTTCTTTCCCGGGAGTAGCGAGCACAATGATGGCTTGTCCGGACATGGAAACAGAAGGTAAGGTGCTGAAAGCTATCAATGAGGTGAAGTCATTCGATGTGTTGTCCGGTGGTGGCATTGGCTTGTATGATGCAAATGGCGCATTGGTCATCGTGCTGGAAAAGTAATAAATAGATTATCTATATAATAGGATATGCCTGTGTCGCACATGATGACACAGGCATATTTTTTTTCTTTTCATCGAACCAGAGCCGTCTGCATTTGTTTAAAGAAACAGTTGCTGACTGGCTTTGAATATGACTATGTCAGCAGTGTCTATTTATTAAAACTGTCTTTTTGGCAGATATTATGTCATGCATTCGTATAATTTCCTTTTGGCACACGGTTTGCTTTTTAGTAAGCGTCCGTTCGCGACGAGGCTCGCTGATAAGAGCCGGAGAAACAACCGGACAAAAAGAAATCATAGAATAAATAATAAATAAAAAATAACGATCATGGGAAAAATTATTGGTATTGACTTAGGAACTACAAACTCTTGTGTTGCCGTATTTGAAGGTAACGAACCTGTAGTAATTGCAAACAGTGAAGGTAAACGTACGACTCCTTCTGTTGTCGCTTTCGTAGATGGCGGTGAACGTAAGGTAGGAGATCCTGCAAAACGTCAGGCTATTACGAATCCTACACGTACAATCTTCTCTATCAAACGTTTCATGGGTGAAACTTGGGATCAGGTGCAAAAAGAGGTGACTCGTGTTCCTTATAAAGTAGTGAAAGGTGACAATAACACTCCGCGTGTTGACATTGACGGACGTCTGTACACTCCGCAGGAAATCTCTGCTATGATTCTTCAGAAGATGAAGAAGACTGCTGAAGACTATCTTGGACAGGAAGTGACAGAAGCAGTTATCACCGTTCCTGCATATTTCTCCGACTCTCAACGTCAGGCTACTAAAGAAGCCGGACAGATTGCCGGTCTGGAAGTAAAACGTATTGTAAACGAACCGACAGCCGCTGCTCTTGCTTACGGTCTGGATAAGGCTCACAAAGATATGAAGATTGCTGTATTCGACCTTGGTGGTGGTACATTCGATATCTCTATCCTTGAATTTGGTGGTGGTGTGTTTGAAGTACTTTCTACAAATGGTGATACTCATCTGGGTGGTGATGACTTCGACCAGGTAATCATCAACTGGTTGGTACAGGAATTCAAGAATGACGAAGGTGCTGACCTGACTCAGGATCCGATGGCTTTGCAACGTCTGAAAGAAGCTGCAGAAAAAGCTAAGATTGAGCTTTCTTCTTCTACAAGTACAGAAATCAACTTGCCGTATATCATGCCGGTAGGTGGTGTGCCTAAGCACTTGGTGAAGACTTTGACTCGTGCAAAATTCGAATCTCTGGCTCACGAATTGATTCAGGCTTGTCTTGAACCATGTAAGAAAGCAATGAGCGATGCAGGTTTGAACAATGCTGATATTGATGAAGTAATCCTTGTTGGTGGTTCTTCCCGTATTCCGGCTGTTCAGAAGTTGGTAGAAGATTTCTTCGGCAAGACTCCTTCTAAAGGTGTGAATCCGGATGAAGTGGTAGCTATTGGTGCTGCTGTACAGGGTGCTGTTTTGACAGATGAAATCAAAGGTGTAGTATTATTGGATGTTACTCCGTTGTCAATGGGTATCGAAACACTGGGTGGTGTAATGACTAAGTTGATCGACGCTAACACTACTATCCCGGCTCGCAAGAGTGAAACATTCTCTACTGCTGCCGATAACCAGACGGAAGTTACTATCCACGTATTACAGGGAGAACGTCCGATGGCTGCGCAGAACAAATCAATCGGTCAGTTCAACTTGACAGGTATTGCTCCGGCTCGCCGTGGTGTTCCTCAAATTGAGGTTACATTTGATATCGATGCCAACGGTATCTTGAAAGTATCTGCAAAAGATAAGGCTACAGGTAAGGAACAGGCTATCCGTATCGAAGCATCCAGCGGTTTGAGCAAGGAAGAAATCGAAAAGATGAAGGCTGAAGCTGAAGCTAATGCAGAAGCAGACAAGAAAGAACGTGAAAAGATCGATAAGCTGAATCAGGCTGACAGCGTGATTTTCCAGACAGAAAATCAGTTGAAAGAATTGGGGGACAAGTTGCCTGCTGATAAGAAAGCTCCGATTGAAGCTGCTTTGCAGAAGCTGAAAGATGCTCATAAGTCTCAGGATTTAGCTGCTATTGATACGGCTATGGCAGAAATCAATACTGTTTTCCAGGCTGCAAGTGCTGAAATGTACGCTCAAGGCGGAACTCAGGGTGGCGCACAGGCTGGTCCTGATATGAATGCAGGTCAGAATGCTGGTCAGGATAGTAGCAAGCATGGTGACAATGTTCAGGATGCTGATTTTGAGGAAGTCAAATGATTCCGATAAGGAAACGAATAATAAACAATAAGCAAAAGCGTGCAGCTCAATGAGTTGCACGCTTTTTACGTTTATGGAGTTCATGGTTGCTATGTGTTTTCTATGGGCTTTTTTATCTCTTATTTGCGACATGTTTGCGACAAGACAAAAAAGTAGATAATGTGGTACTTAATCACACTTATACACACTAATACATGCTTAAAAGTAGATAACATGCCAACAATCGGATTTGAAATCAAACGGAAGTGCAAGGTTTGTGGTAAAGTGTTTGTCGCAAAAACACTTGACAGTCACTATTGTTCCCCTAAATGTGGTAAAGTGGCTTGGAAACGCAAAAAGGATGTAAAGGATAGAAACGCGAAGTTAGAAGCCATTGCCTGATAAGTATCAGACATCAGAGAGTACATTTCTGTAAAGGAAGCCGTTGCTATGTTTGGGGTGGAACGCAGCACCCTGTATCGCCTGATTAAATTGGGACGTATTCCAACTATCAATATGGGTACAAGGCTCACACGTATCAAACGCTCTGAAATGGAACGGCTTTTTCTAAACAGACCGGAAAGTATTGCGGAGAAAGAAAAGTCTGCTCCTAAAATATACAGCTTAGAGCTGGAGGATTGCTATACCATTACTGAGATTTGTGAGAAGTATCATATTAATGATAGTTCAGTATGGGCGTACGTTAGAAAATACTCTATTCCCTCAAGACAAATAGGAAACTGTGTGTATGTACCCAAGCAAGAAATTGATAATCTATATAAATCAGAAGTAGAATGAAGAAAGCATTACCTAATACCAAAGTGACCGTCAAGCTCAGAAGGTCGAATTACAAGGAAGAATGGTATCTGATCATAGAATCATCCCCAGTTTATAAGCGAGGTTCTAAACGGGCGAGCCGTGTGGTCGAAGGTGTATCGTTTATTACGACACACCTTCTTTGTGCGTAAAAAGAAGAAGATGTGCATTTGGATACACTTTCGAGTCGAATTTATTATCTAATTATTTTCAGCAATTAGTACCTTTAATGAAAATGGCAATTGGGAACTCCATAAAACGCGTCTTCTCATCTTCGGGAAATTGTTGGATTATAAATTGAGCCACATCTATTTTGCCTAAAAGTAGGAATGCTCCAGCTCTTACCATATCAGAATTGTTTTGAGAAAGTTGAAGTAATAAGTTGATTTCATCTTCTGTAAATGCTCGCTGACGTTTTGTTATTTGCAAGCTATTCAATTGATGTAGTGCAATCATTGAGTTCTCACGTTCATTTTCCAAAAGCCATTTCGATAATGACTGAGCTGCTTTTATAGTATGCTTACTTTTCTCTAAGTGTCCTAATTGTTTTAACTCATCATATGCTTTCAATATTTGAAGTAGATCCAAATTTGCCTGGATAATTACGCGGGAATCTTTTAAATTACACTCATTATATATTTCAATAATTCTATTATATGGAATATTATCAAAGAGTACATAACCCTTTTGTCCTAGAAAAGAAAATATTGGTACTTGGAATGGGGACACATCGCTATTTTGCATTACTTTAATAAGAGGTGATGCAAAAGCGTTGTCTAAATAAAATTTTTTATTATTGTCACTTTGGCATACTAAAAGCACATTTATATTTGCAATCCTGATCTTAAATATGTCTTGTGGGTTTGTAAGCCCAATCGCTTTGTGTTCAATAAGAGCTTTATACAATTGACGCATAGAAAAATCGTCTTCTTCCGTAAACGTCTTATAATTTATCGGAGTCTTTATATTTAAAATATTAAGAACAGATTTGTGGATACTTAGATTTGATAACCGCTTGTTTATCATTGACAAAATAACTTTTTTATTAGAAGCTTTAATCGTGATTTCCGTTTCTCCAAACTTTATACTACCAAATTTGATTAGTCGCTTATAAACTTCATAGGCTTTTATTTGCCCATCTGTAGTATTAGCTAATATTTCCAATGTGCTGCTACGTTCAGTAGATGATAACCCTTGTTCGGATTTAAGAAGAAATAAACCTTCTAATTTATAAGATACATTCTCCTTTGTATAGGTTAGGATATAATTTGAGGCAACAATATCTTTCCCGATATAAACGTTCTCATCTTTTTTGATAGTTAATTCAGGCATGACAATATTCATCAAGCCATTTCCTATAGGTATTTCAACGCCTTCCTTTGTCTTTAGATACAGGAAGGATTTAAATCCTCCAAGAAAGTCATTCAGAAGATTATCTTTCTTCCCTTGAAAAGTAAATTCCCACTGATAGTTATAGATATTTTTAATATCTTCAATACAAACCTGACCTTTTGAAGCGAAACTTTTTTGTTTAATGCAATCTAGCAAGAAGGCTTTCAATTCGACTTCAATCCATGGCTTGTCCATGCTTAGTGGTTCAAATTGTATATTTTTGGTCTTTTGCTGTTGCTCTATAGATGCTAGTTCTCCACGTATTTCTATAGGAGCCATTTTTTTATAGAATATCTTGGATTTCCCATCTGTCATTACCTCGACTACAAAGAAAACAAATCCTTCGTTCCGAGCGTTTTTAAGGAAGACCGTTTCGACAGGGAATGTTTCTTTGTCCTTGAATTTAGGAACTTCTTTTCCTTTCACCTGAATTCGAAGACTTCCAATATAATTTTTTCTAATATCTTTTTTATTTTCGTATAGATTGAGTTCCCCATCCCAATCAGGAGTTTTATCATTTTCCTGAATTTGGGGTGAAACTAAGTTACAAGTGTTAAAATAGCGTTTCACTGCACCTGTAGCCAATTCTTCTATATCTTTTTTACTTAGCATAAACCTTCTATCAGTTATCAAATTCAATTTTTTTTCCAAACTTCCAACACAAGACGTTTGGTGCGGAATTCACCTAGCTCACGAATTTCATGGTCTTTTTGTTCTTGATAAGACGAGTTTACGGCTGGCAGTAGTAGCCAACATCTGTAAACACGTTCCTTACGCATCGCTTTGTATGTGGCTTCTACATTGTGAAGACATTTGTACACGTTGAAAGCCACCTTGTATGTATTATGTTCAATAATAACATCTGCATTCCATGTGGTAGACTTTACTTTGGTTATATAGTCTAGTCTCATGTCTTTGCAAACGTTAAGTACCGCTGATATGATTGTTTTTTTTCATGATCATTATTTTACTTATTTTTCTTTCTCCCTTCTCTCCTTAACTTGATCCAATCCTGACTCTTTTTAGCTAATACACTTTTTCCTGCAGGAAAATAGAGAGGAAAAATTTTATATAAGAAACTTATAATATCATTGCACTTCTTGCCCATATTGAAAAAAGCAGAGCAGACAGGATACATAAGTTCTTGTTGACTACATGTGTCTTTGGGGTGAATGGTTATTGAGTGAGTGACTATAAAACCGTGTTCTGTAAATGCGCAAGCACTGGCAAGAATAGCTTTCTGTTCTTCCTCTGTGAACATTTTGATTTTATCTGCTAACCATTCAAGTTCTCTTTGCTGAAGTGCTTGTTGCTTTTCATTCTGATGTTCCAATAGGATTGCTACACTTTCTTGTTGCTTTTCGGTCAAGGCATTTTCCAATGCTTGATTCTTTCGTTTAAGGACATTGAATTTCAGTAATGCGGCAATGTACATACAGAAATAACCTACTGCAATATCGAATATCAGAACA